>Ga0181413_1000142_pt1 | contig 19797 bp, 6 predicted proteins | sample 36SPOviralmetaG_FD_130111 | JGI IMG/M metagenome (GOLD analysis project Ga0181413, IMG submission 130111) | Marine viral communities from the oligotrophic San Pedro Time Series (SPOT) site, San Pedro Channel, CA, USA - 36 SPOT_SRF_2012-09-28 | ecosystem: Environmental > Aquatic > Marine > Strait... | reverse complement strand
TAAAGCCATTCTGACGCATTTCATGTAAGTGTTTCATGAATTTCTCTACTGAGTCACCTGTTAGATCATTCAGTTTATAGGTTTCGTTAGCCATTTCAGTAGTACAACCATTAGCACACCATAATCTTTTTACGTGAGGGCTAACCATAATACCATTAATAGGATCGTTTTTAAATGCTAGACCTGCATTAAATGCTTCGTTACTGAGTCCTTTAATTTCAACTTGATTATCTAGTACAGCATTAATACTAGTACCGCCAGTATAGGGATCATTAAAGATGTCAGTTATGGTAAAGCCATGTTCACCAATAATCTTATCTGTGAAATTAAAGAATACGTCATTAGAGATTAATGTTGAACCCTTACTGAATCCAACTACATTCTTATTAGTAGGATTAACATGTACATTAACAATTGCATCACCGCCAAGTTCTACGGCTTTAGATAAGACATTAATAAATTCAGTCTTTGATTCTTTATTAAATAGGGATTCAATTCTCTTTGTAAATGTTGAGGGAAGACCTAGGACTTTAATAAATGATTTATAAGCCTGTTGGGTCATACCAACAAGGTGACCATGTATTTGAATATTGTTCTCGTCGATGAGGTTAATATTATGTAGGTTACATTCTTTTCTGAGAGATTGATTGTTGAGGGCCTCAGTCTTTTTGTTGAGGATTAATTCGGGAGATAGAGTTGTTGTTTGCATATACGTTTTATTTAATTATTATATTGGTTATTAGTCTTTTGTTTCAGCTTAGGCGCCTATTAATATTACTTGTACGGTTAAATAACCAGCAATTGTTAACATGGTTAAGAATGCTAAGCCATCTTTAATTAGTTTTTTATCGTCTTCGTGTAAGTTGTTCATGTTTAAGTTTTAATTATAATACTAATATAACTATAATCTTTGACCCGTGAAAATCCTGAGGCACTTTTTTTCAATAGTTATTAACAATTAAAAGTATATAGCGTTATGTGCATGTTGTACAGGTAGCATAAATACTGTACCCACCTTGTCAGCATACATTTGGTTATAATCGGCCATATAGTCACTAGGGTTAGCAACTACCTCAACAATGGCGTAGCCATCTACAACATATTTAATCTTACCACTCAACGTGGGTGATTGGTTACAACTAAAGATTAAGTTGTCATTCATTGCTTGTTCGAGGTCTTGTTTTAATGTAGTCATGTTTAAGTTTTAATTATAATATAAATATAACTATAATCTTTGACCCGTGAAAACTTTTTAACACTTATTTTCACTACTTGTTAACAAAGTTATTAACAATGCCTGTGGCGGCCCCACCCCAATAAAAAAATAATAAACACCTATATAGACTAGTAAGACACAAACAACAGAGACTAGATATAATAACAAGCCCTCGTACCGTGAACCAGTCAGATTATTAATATAAGTACCAACACATCTCAGACACGTGATGACTACAAGCCCTCATACACATTATGTGCGAATAGACAACATCAGAGCCTCAGTGTGTTAGGCAAACATAGCCGCCTAGCCTATGGGTTTTAGAGGCTTTCGGTCTAGGGGCTTCTTGCAGAGAGCGCGATTCAGGGCACAGGGAGGGCTAGCCATCTCTAAGGGCATGGGCCTCCACCCTCTACAACTTTCTTATAATTAGTAGTAGTGTAGTTAAGTATGTCCTCTTTGCGCCAATGTATGTCCAGGCCAGAGAAATAGAAAAGCGGGCTATTCATAGAGTAGTGAAACATTTTGTCTAAGCCCTATATAATAATAGATGATGAAAAATGGATATGTACTTAGAGGAGGGGCGGCGGAGAAATGGTGTCGTTTTTGGAATGTGAGTGGTATGAGTCTTTGGCCTTTTGTTGTAGTTATACCTAAAGCATCTCAAAGACTTGTAAGACACGAGATGATTCATATTAGACAACAACGAGAAATGTTAGTAGTTCCATTCTATATATGGTATGTACTTGAATATTTAATTAGACTTCCCTTCTATGGATCTAATGCATATATGAATATAAGTTTTGAAAGAGAAGCTTATTCCCATGATGACTCGGAATATTCAGACTATTTAGAAACACGTAAGCCTTATAGTTGGTTTAAGTATTTATGGCATACTAGTGTCTAGTCTAGATTATTAAAAAAAATTGATTGTTCCTCTGGCCGAAAATTTCTCCGGGGAATTTCTAGTCCCATTTCCTGATTATTCTAGTAATATAGATTAAACATATTAGTAGTATGACTGTGGCCCACTCTTCGGTTGTCATTTCTTTTTCTTTTTATTGGTGGCCTTCTTCCATTTCTCTATGTCACCATTGTAGTTGTCTCTAATAAATTTATCCCTTTCTAAAAAGTGTACTCTTGATTCAAGCTCGGCAAGGTGTGCAAAGAGGTAGAAGCCAAAGCCGAGTACGCCGAGGAGGCAAAGGATAATAATGATCAGGTTGAATGTAGTATACATGACCTTATTGTTCAGTATCTTCTTCGACTTGAGTGTTGCTGGGCTTATCAGTATTGTCTTGGGATTGATCTCCCCATGACTTAGTGATAGTTGTTATGATGTATGTGATAAAATTATTTTCATTATTCATCTTATTTAATATTTTTAAACCTCAGCGAATCAATTACACTAGTGACTAGTATTTGTTGTGTAATATAAGAGGAGAATGATTCATGTGCTGAGGTTGAATAGGTATTAAGCTAATATTTTATTATAGTGTCATAATAATATTTTTTCCTATTTCATTTTTTTTTCTAGGGAACTCTAAGATCTTTGTTTAATCTTGGCGTGTTTTCTATGAGTTCCTTGTTTAATTTAGTATATTTATTTAAACTACCGCCCTTCTTGGACCTGTGGGCGAAATAGTCGGTAATATACTAAATAACATATTATATTTTTTTAGTCAAAATGACGCCCTGGCTAGTATGATTTAAATATATAAACTGAACACTCAAAATAGGGTGTAAAATATTTAAATAAAATAATTTTACGTAAAAAAAATAAAAAACAATGGCAAGTAATAATTTTAACTTTTTAAAGAATGGAGTAAATAGACTTACACTTTCTACAAAGACTACAACTTCCGGTGAAAGCGAAATAGGGAATCCAAGTTGGCAATACGGTGAACATTTACAATATGTGGCAGCAGTTGCTGATCCAACTGTATTAAACTTTGATTGGAGTGAAGAACCAGAAGAAGATGCAATACAATATAACTGGGGAAGATATGATGTCGGTGGTATTAAAAGAAATTCAACATTGGTAACTGATCCAGAATATGATATGGACGTTGTTCAAAACGAATCAGGTGTATTTTTCAGAAATCACACGCAATATCAATTTACAATATACGTGTTTTACGGTAGTAATTTTAATCCATCTACTAGAGTAGAGGCAACTGCTGAAACAGATGCAGAAAGCGTAGGTTACTGGGTTGAACATTCTATTTTAAGCCCATATGACGAAAATTCCGATAACTCTTTAACAATTCCATGGGCAAAGGATCAATATGGCAATCAATCTGAAAGAATATATCTTAAGTTAGATCCAATGGTTGGAAGTCCTTCAATATATTCTATGAACAGTGGAGAGAAACAAGCATTTGACTTAGCTTCACTTAATGGAGATGATGATAAAAACTTATATGCTGTTCCTCAAACAAGTAGTATTATTTCTCAAAACACGTTGACAACTAATATGGATGAAGATACATTCCATGTTTCTTTAAACGCAAATGAAGAATGGGTAGTAACATCTCTTAGAAATAATGAAGGTGTATTATATTATGAAGAGCAAGGGAAACCTGACAATTTTAGTTATAATACAACACATAGTGTCACAGCTACTGGGGGTCTGGCAACTAATGGTTATTTATTAGTAGATACTCCTGGAAATAAAAACGTCATAGTAAGACATTCATCTAAAAGTAATAGTAATAATATTGGAGAGAATCTAGATTCTACTCTATTTAATTTTACAATGCCAGAAAAAATAAACGGAGAAGAAGAATACATTCCAACTAAGGTAGTTTTCTTTGCAACATACCCTGCAACTGGTGTTATTTCCGGTTCAGGTGAGGGTTCATTTATTAGTGGTGCTATTGTACAAGGTCGTAATATTAATGGAGAATTATTAACAACGTATACAAACACACAAGGATATTATGAATTTTCTGAACCAGTTTATGGTAAAATAACATTGACTGGAGGAGAAAACTTAATGACTGGAGAAAGTTATTTTACAGACGAATCAGATAATGATGCAGTTGTTACAACAGGTGGTGTTAGAAAGGTAAACTCATCAATGGGTGGTACAATTTCACCAATATCTACATTTTTAGTTGATTTACAAGACAATGAAGGTTTAACTGAAAATGAAGCATTAGACATTCTTGTAGAGCAAGGTCCTGAACTTTTTGATTTACCCTCAACATTAGCTAGAAAAGATAAAATTAAAGAATATTTAAATTTAGGACTCGTTGGTTTTCAAAATAGTGAAGATGATTCTACAACCGAATATGCTGGATTTTTATCATTTAGTAAAAAGATAGCTGAACAAGAACAAGCGTTTGTAGATACTAACTTTAGTGCTACAGCTTCTAAAGAAACTAAAGAATTAGCATTAAACAATTATAGAAAAAGTTTAACTAGATTTGTTAAAAGAAAAAAGGACGATGAACTAGAAACTTTTAAAACTGATTATTTAACAAAGGCAGGTAGTGATAGTGATGTTGCTTTAATTAATATGTCTGCACCGACTAAAAAAGATCAATTTTATTTAGTAATAGCAGATGCAATTGAAGAAACAGACGCCAATGTACATGCTTCTGAAAAACTTTCTTCTAATAAAGCTGAATTTAAGACTAAGGCTAAGGAAATGATGGAAGATTTAGTAGATGTTAGTGAAGGGGTTGATGTAACTGGACTTGATTATGAATCAATTGCGGTTAAATATAATGAAGAATACACTAAAAGAAAATTAGCAGCAAGAGAAGAACAATATGCTAGATACCAAGGAAATAAATCTTCACTTGCAACTAAAAAATCTCAACAAAATTTTAAAATTGAAAAGGAGACAACAGGATATAAGCGTTCAGGTAATATTATTACTAAAACTGGCCAAGCACCTAGTACAATTTCTACTAATAGACAATTAACTTCTAAAAGATTTTTAGAAACTTCTAAAATATCAAAAATAAATCCTATAATTCAAAAAGGAGGAGTTGAACAACAATTAAAAAGAACATCCACAGGTAGACTTGTTACTGAAGTTAAAACAAGAGAAGAGGCCACTGGTTTTAAAATAGTTAATCCAAACTTAGTAGAAGTGACATCTGATGCTACTGGCTTTACAAGAAATTATGCATTTCATGGAGGTGAACACCTTAGAAGACATATTAAAGGTAGAGGAATAAGCGATACTAGAGTAGCTTATTCATTTTACATAGTTGATAAAGATACTAACAAAAGAGTACCTATTGAATATGCAGTTGGTTCTCTTTTTAGAAATCTTGCAGATTCATTTGTTACATTAGCTCAATCGAGTTCAGCACTATTAGATACTGAGGTTCACGAACATGTAAATGCATGGGCAAGTGTTAGAGATACAGATGGTGATGGTGTTATTGATACAGAGGATTTATTTCCAAATGATCCAACTAGATCTTCAATAGTACCAATGATTATTAGATTTAGAGTAGGTGACAGTTCATATGGTAATGGTTCATTAACTCTTAAAACATACTTTAATAATTTAAATGCAGTTGATATTCACTGGGGAGATGGAGATGAAAATGGTGAAACATTTACAGGTAGTAGACCTCAACATACATATGCAAGTGCAGGAGACTATACTGTTAAATTTTATTTTAAAGGAACAGAATATTGGGCATCAAATAATAGATCATTTGTAAGTGCAGGAGATTCATACAAACTTATTAGTATAGAACAATGGGGAGATTTTGTATGGAATAGCTCCAGTATGATATGGGGAGAAGTTAGAGCAAATGTAAATGCGACTGATGTACCTACACTAACAGAAACCTTTACAGGTTTTACTAAATCTACATTTACATTCTCTGCAGCTGCAACTGCAGCATGGGAAAATATAGATTTATCACCAGTAAGAAATATGGGTTCTTTATTTGCTAGTTGTTATAGTGACGTTGCACAATTCGGAATAGATAAATGGGACGTTAGTCAAGTTACAAACATGTCAACTACATTCTCACAAAGATCTCCAGGAGACTTAATTAGAAATTGGAATACAAGCAATGTAACTGATATGAGTTCAATGTTTGCAAGTTCGAGTATAGGTGGAGATACTTTAAAAACTAAAGTTGTTAACTTAGGTCAAGCAAATGAATATATTGCATGGGATGTTAGTAAAGTTACAAACTTTACTGGATTTTCTTCTTATGGTAACGCAGGTTCTGGTACATTAGATATTAGTAACTGGCAAATTAACACAAGTGCGCCTGTATCTATGGGAAATATGTTCTATAGAGGTGGAATGCCAATGGAAGATCTTGCTAAAAAAACAGTTACATTAGAAAATGGAACCAGCTATGAGGCATGGAATACTTCACAAGTAACTAATATTCAAGGCATGTTCTATAGAGCAAGTACAGGTGATTTAAATATTGACAATGCTTCATGGGAAACTGGTAATATGACTACTATGCAAGACTTTCACTATTCATATAGTGGTTATCCAATCCCTCATCAATGGGATAGAGATATTTCAGGATGGGATCTTAGTGCATTAACTAATAAAGATTTAGGTTTATTTAATTATAACAACATGGACAGCGCTAAATTTAGTACTGAAAATTATGATAAAATATTAAAAGCATGGGATGCTGCAGGTTATACAGACATTACGGTTAACTTTGGAAAATCACAATACAGTGCAGACCCAGTTTATTTTTATTGGCCAGCAAATAATAATTCACTTGCTCGTAATAGAGTAAGAGGCGGAAGTTCTCAAGATCTTAGTAAAATATTAAACATAGGCGATCTGATAGTTAATGAATATACTGGAATCAGTGCAACTGTTATTGGATTTGATTCTTCTAGAACATATGAAGCAATTGTAGACGTAAGCGGATTTGTCGGCGCTGGAATTGGTCAAAGAATGGCTAGTTATTCTCCAACAACATCAGGTGGATTTATAGCAAGGCATAATTTAATAAATAAAGGTTGGACTATTACTGATGGGGATTCTAATAAAGCATTTGCTTCAACTGAACTTGAACTTAACGTAGAAGCTGGTCAAGTTTTTAGAATGACATTCCATACAGGTTCAAACACCCATATTGATTTTGGAGATGGAAACGGCTGGGTAGAATCAACAAATTATTATAAAGATTCTCAACCATATCCATCTAGTGGAATAGTTACTCTTAAAATTAATCAAACAAATGCTGACTGGTTTTGGGGAATTGATATGAAAGATGGTGCAAATAATACAACATCAAGATCAATGATCACAAAGGTATTAAATTGGGGTTCTAATATTTACACAGAAACTCAAGCAATGTTTGATAGCTGTTCTAATCTTAGCAGTATTCCAGTGGATTCAAATGGATTAGCAATTTTACCTGATTTTAGAGGAGCCCATACGCTTAATAGACTCTTTATTAATTGTGATTTAACCGATATGGATTTTTCAAATTGGCTAACATCTAATATTACTGATGTATCGTATATGTTTAGTGGAAACACTGACTTCTTAGGAAATGGTTTAGAAAATTGGAATACGACAAATTTAACAAATATTGCAGCCCTCTTACAAAATACTAAATTTAATAAAGATATTAGCGGATGGGATGTTAGTAATGTAACAAACTTCTCGTGTCTGTTTAAAGGAGCTACTTTATTCGATCAAGATATTAGTGCATGGGACACAGGCAGCGCAACAGATCTGTCAGCCATGTTTAGTGGTGCTACTGCATTTAATCAAGATATAAATACTAAAGTCATTGGAACAGGTTCAGATGCATATATTGCATGGGACACTTCAAATAATGAAAATTGGAACGGTATGTTTAAAAATGCCGCTGCGTTTAATACGCCTATTGATAAATGGGAAATTGCAAAAGACAGTAGCACTCAAGGTATGACATTTATGTTTGGTCAAAATTGTGGATTTACACATGACTTACTTACTAAAGATGTTACAATTGGAGCTGGAACTTCACTAGAAAAAACATATGTTGCATGGGATGTTAAGTATATTAAAACATTTGGTTATGGTTATGCATCACCTAGTTATGATTCTTACCATGGTATGTTTGAAAATAACACTACATTCAATGGTGATATTTCAAACTGGGACTTAATGGAATCTTTCCCAGTAGGAGACAGAGCTGTTCAAAGAATGTTTGTAAGTGCTAGTTCATTTAATAGAGACATAAACACTAAGACAATTACAGATGTTGTAGGTAAAGGTACATATCAAGCATGGGATATTTCAGGAATGACTAGTATACATTCTATGTTAACAGCTGCAAGTTCATTTAATCAAAATGTAGGAAATTGGGACATATCTAATCTTACTAAAGTAGGTTCTGCATTACAATATACTGGACTTGACAATGAAAACTATGATAAAATATTACAAGGATGGGGTTCCCAGAGTGTTAACTCTGGAATTATAGCAGATTTTAGTAGTGTAAAATACACACCAGGAGGATCTGCAGAAGCTAGTAGACAATCATTAGTTGACACTGGCTGGACAATTACAGATGGCGGACCTGCGGCTTATCAGTTTACTTATACTATTGATACAACATTAGCTGGTGATAGTTTAACTCAAAGATTTGGTACTGGACTTTATAATCATTCACAAACACAGGCACAATTAGTTCTAAACGATGAAAATGTAAAAATTAGAATAAACTGGGGAGATGGAAGCGGAGTCAAATATTATGGAAAGAGTGACAGTATAGAAGGTAGAGATTTATATAACACACATAGATATAATTTTGAACATACATACAGTGCACATGGTACATACCAAATACGCGTAAGTTATGAAGACGTAATTACTGCATATCCAACTGCATTGACTCAGCCAGTTCCACAAGGAATACAAGGATGGGTTTATGGCATAAGCTCAACTGATTGGTCAAAGAGAGTAACTTCAATAGATTCATGGGGAGAGATGTCTACGAATAGATTATTTACTGCACATGGTTTATATATGCATTTACCCAATTGTCAATCTTGGCCAGCGGTTGATACTTCATTAATAACTGAAGTAACTGCAGGAACATATGGAGCTCCATTTATAGCATCAGCAATGGGAAATATATTACACACAGCAAGATATGCAACATCATTTAATGCAAGTGATTGGAACCTTACTCAAGGTAAAGATAATAAAGTTATTGAAACATCTAGATATTATAATAGATTTAGAGATGCAGATAGATTAGAGACATTAAACCTTAATGGTTTAGAATATGATAAATATTCAAGTGCATGGCCAGATGATCATGGTTATTTTGGTAGCCTTGTTCCTAATGGTACATTAGTTGGTTTTAATGATATAACAATAGATCAAGATGGCGGAAATTATAATTCAGCCCCTAATAATGCTGGAGGTTTTCAAGGTTATTTAAAAGGTCGTGTACACAAGGACAGTACGTTTAACAATATGTCTATTAACAATGCGACGGATGATATTTGGAGAGTAAATCCTACAAACATAAGTGACATTATTACAGATGATAGCACTTACACATTCCAACAAAAAAATTGGATTGATACAAGTGGAGATGGAAACAAAAAATTAAAAGTAAAGAACTTACCATCTTTTTATCTTAAAGGTACTGATGGAGAAGCTAGAACATCGGGTATAGATATAACAATTGATCTTACGTCTCCGAATGGATGGGAACTAAATGGAAGTTTTTTAAGACAATGGCAATATGGTCCTAGCAGCACTACTTTGGCTGCTGGAACTAAATTAACAATTTTAGGTACAGGTAATTGGGACACGTCTAACGTAACTAACTGGTATCAATTTATGTATTACCAGCCTAGTACAATTATACTTGATATGGATATTAGTAGTTGGAGTTTTGAAGGATCTCCTACAGACGTAATAAATAGTTTTTCTTTACCTACTTTAACGTCTGAACAATATACTAAAGCATTAATTGCATGGGCTGCAAGTGAACCTTCATATGGTGCTACTATTAATTTAGGAAGTGCTCAATATGATTATTCAGCACACACTGCTAAAATGTCATTAGTTAATGATTATGGTTGGACAATCACAGACGCTGGTAATTTACCAATACCAATGAAAATGACAGTTAGAGTTGGAGATGGATCTGCAACTAGAGATGATGGAAGTTTATCATTCACAACAGGTCACACAACAGAAGCAAGAGCACAGTCATATACGATTGAATGGGGAGATGGAAACACAGGAGATCAAGATAATAACTCACACACATATGCAAGTGCAGGTGATTATCAAATAACTATTGAAGGTACTTATGATCCTGAGTATTGCTCTCAATCAAATCATTCTGGAAAAGTTATAAGCATTGATCAATGGGGAGATTCTGACCATTATTTAGGTGGAATTACGGGAAGTAGTTATGGAGCATTCCAATATTGTTATAGTATGGATGTTTTAGCAGAAGATGCTTGTCTTATCCATGGTACTTCAATGAGAAATTTATTTTCACATACAGATGCTTTACAAAATACAAACGGTTCACTAAACTTATGGGATACTTCTGCTATAACAGATATGAGCGGTGTCTTTGGTGGAGGATCTCAATTTAATGGAGATATTAGTTATTGGAAAACTGATAACGTAACAACCATGGCTAGTATGTTTGCCGGAAGACATTATAGAGGACCATATGGTCAGTTTAATGGAGATATTAATACTAAGGTAAGACCAGATGGAACTTTAGCATGGAACACTGCTAGTTTAGAAAGCATTAATCGAATGTTCGTATATCAATATGCATTTCAAGGATCAATTAGTAATTGGAACACTGATAGTCTTACTGATATGAATTACTTTAGAATACCATATACTGGTACAATTACATGGCCAAATAATAATATGAGTACAAAGACCGTGACTGTAGGAGATCAATCTTATATTGCATGGGATGTTAGTAACGTAACAGTCTTTGGTGGTGCATTCGGTGTAAATGGTGGAGGAACTGAAGCAAATGGAATTTCAAACTGGAATATTTCTTCTAGTAATGGAAATCTAGCTTATATGTTTAGTGGAGCAACTACAAGTGATACATCATGGGATTTATCAACTAGAGAAGTAACTGTAGGCGATAGAACTTATACAGCATGGGACACGGGTAATATAACTGATATGTCTTACATGTTTAAATCATTTAAAGGAGGTAATGATAAACTAAACGAAATTACAAACTGGGATATGAGTTCAGTTGAAAACCTAGACAGTTTTGCTATGGAAAATTCTACATTTAACCAAGACTTAAGTAATTGGAACACCTCAAGTTTAAAAACTGCAATGTCATTTGTTAGACAAGGTAGAAATGGCATTACGCCATTAGACACTAGTCTTGCAGGTTGGGATATTTCAAAGATGGAATCAGGTAAAGGTATTACAGGATGGACAGCAGGTTATGGAGCGCAAAGTTCAATTTCTACTGCAAATTATGATGCAACATTAATTAGTTTTGCATCACAAAACATCACATCAGGTATATCACTTGAATTTGGTAGTTCTCAATATACTCCAGGTGGAGCAGTTGCAACGGCTAGACAAACATTAGTTGATGCAGGTGTAACAATCACAGATGGTGGAGCTGCACCATTAAAGTTTAAATTTACTACAGAACTTCCAGAAGGTCAAACTGACTTTACTATCCAACCACAAATGTCAGGTAGTCAAGTAGAGATTAATTGGGGTGATGGCAATACTGAAATTATAACAGGTAATACTACGCATACTTATGCAAGTACAGGTCCTCATGAAATTTCAATATCTCCAATATATAATGGATCAACATTCGAAGGATTTAATGGATGGGATACGAATAATATTAAAAATACTACTAACACTATTTTACAATGGGGTGATGTCGAATGGGAAAACAACTATTGGTTCGCATTTCCAAGTCATTCAAACGGAGCTTGGAAAGTACATGTACCAGCAGGAGCTGAAAATGCTCCAGATTTATCTAGAGTAACATCGTTAAGCAATATGTTTAGAGGTCCTGATAAAGGTGCTAGACTTTTTGAAGATCTTTATAACAACCTTACAACATGGGATGTTAGTACAATTACTGATATGAGCTATATGTTTGGATTTGGAGGTGCACAAACTACTAAATCTAATGGAGAAGCCAACATACTTGATTTAACAGGATGGAACGTTAGTAATGTTACAAATTTTACTTATTTCTTATATGGATCCTATATTACAGCAAATGGTCCGCAGACAAATGGATTAGGTGCTGATATGACAGGATGGGACACTTCTTCTGCAACTAACATGAGCTATATGTTAAGTTGTAAAGGACCAAAAACAGGATATGTAAATTTCGATACAAGTAATGTTACAAATATGTCAAGCATGTTCCTAGGAGTCAAAGCATATGGAGGTGATGGAATTACGGAAGATATTAGTACTAAAATGGTTGATGGTACATTAAGATGGAGTGTTAGTAAAGTAACTAACTTTGCTAATTTTGCCGACAAAGCTACTTTTGGATCAGCTGCTTGGGAAAATTTCCCAGCTAACTGGAGATTTAACCCAGATGCAACATTTAGTTTATCTTATTTTGCATATGAAGCTTTAGACGGTAATTTTACTGATGAAAACTTATTTGCGACTAAAACAATTACACAAGACTGGTATGGAGGAAGTTCATATACTGCATGGGATATGACTAATTGTTCTAACTTAAATCGTGCATTCCATTCCATCATAAACAATGATACTTATAACCCACAAATAGACACTTGGAATATTACATCAAACATGACTGATATAAGTGGATTAATTTCTGACACAAGCGGTTATGTTGCTGGTATGACAGGCATTGATAGAGATATTAGTGGATGGGATTTTAGTGGACTTACAGCTAATGGATTTGGCGTATGGGCAGGAAACAGCAGATATCCGGGTGGTTATGTTACTAGAACATTTAGCCTTTCAGTTGAAAATTACGATGCATTGTTAATATCATTAGAATCACAATCAACTAGCTTTACTTCTATGTATATGGGAGAGTCTCAATATACATCAGGTGGAGATGCTGAAGCTGCTAAAAATACTTTATTAGCAAGAGGTATAACAATCACAGACGGTGGAGTTGCACCGTTACCGTTTAAAATGAAAATTGTAACTACTGAAGCAAACGAAACATTTACATACTCTACATCATCTAGTAGTTCAAATGCTAAAACAGTTTGGGGTGATGGTGAAACAACTAAAGCATCAACTGGAGACACGCATACATATGCTACGCCAGGTGAATATATTATAGAAATACACCCAACTGGATTTAAAGGATTCGGAGTATGGGGAGCTGATATTAGAAAAGTTAGAGAAGTACAACAATGGGGTGATATTGAATGGGAAAACAACAGTTGGTTTCATCAAACAGGTGTTCAACACAACATTTATGGAACTCAAGTTGATTTTGACGTTACTGCAACAGATACACCAAACTTAAGCGGTGTTACTTCACTTCAAAACATGTTTGCAGTTCTCTCAAATAGAGAAAATGAAGTATTTTCAGATCCTAATGGCTCATTAGCAAATTGGGATGTTAGTACAATTATTGATATGTCTAGCATGTTCTATGGAATATCAGGTGCAGGTTTTGTAACTGACTTAAATAATTGGGACACCTCTAATGTAAGGCAAATGACAAGTATGTTCTCATTTTATAAAGGTTATGACAGTGTAAAATCAAACCCTAACATATCAGACTGGGATGTTAGTAACGTACATAACTTTGCTGGAATGTTTAGTAAAAACTCAGGACAAAGCTCAGACTTAAGTAATTGGAACACTTCAAGTGCTACTAATATGCTTAGTATGTTCTCTGAAAGTTCAGCTGCAAGTAATTCCAACTTACTATATAAAGGTAATGGAATATGGGATACTAGTAATGTAACACAATTTAATTTATGTTTTGGTTATGGAGGTAGTGTTGGTACACATGGTGTTTACAATTGGAAAACTGATTCTGCAACTTCTATGTATGGTATGTTTCTCAAGTCTACAAGTATGTTTAATTTATTAACAAATGATTTAGATCATCTTAATACAAAAACTGAAACAGTTGGATCAGAATCATACACTTCATGGAATATAGGTAATGTAACAACATTGGAATCATTCTTATCTTCTGCAACCGCGTCATCACTAGATCTAGATTTTACAAATTGGGATACGAGTAATGTAACATCAATAAAGGAATTAATGTATGATAACAATCCATATATCAGTGCTCCATCAATGGACAGAGATCTTAGTGGATGGGATATTGGTAATTTAACAAATATGACTAATTTTATTTACAATAATCAAGGTCAAAAGGCTCCTACGTTCTCAACTGAAAACTACAATGCAATAATGGATGCTTGGGGTTCTGGTAATTTTGAAGATGGTTTAACTGTTAATTTTGGAAATTCATTTGTTGTTCAAGGAAGTGCAGGTGCTGCTGGTAGACAAAACTTATTAGACGGAGGCTGGACAATTACAGACGGAGGAGAAGTTGAAAACATAGTTCCAATGAAAATAAAATTAAAAGGTATCTCTGGTCAAACTGTAACATTACCAGCATATAGTAACAACGCAAACTGGACTGTTGTATGGGGAGATGGTAATGAAGATAAAGGTACTGGTGGTACTAGTATATTTAATTATAGATCTCACACGTATGCGGAAGGAGTAGATGAGGCAATTGTTGAAATTGGAAAAATAGGAGATGGCACACGACCAGATAAATTAGAAAATAGAAGTTCATGGAGCCCTTATATTGAAGAAGTAATTCAATGGGGTGATACTGAATGGTCTAAAATGACTCTTAAAGGAGCGGCTAATTTAACAACTATTCCACAAGAAAGTATATTCACATTAAAAGATGAGGGAGACATGTCTGCCTTTTTCCAAGACTGTACATTATTCACAGGTGAAAACGTAAATTGGGGATTATGGCAACAGGTGATTGATAACAGTGATAAAAACCTTACAAGTATGTTTAAAAATGCATTAAACTTTAATGGAGATATTAGCGGATGGGACACAAGTAACGTAGAAAATATGTCATCAATGTTTTATGACGCGTTAGAAGGAAGTATGTCATTTACACAAGATATTAGTGGATGGGATGTTAGCGCCGTCACTAGTTTTGATTATATGTTTTATGGAAACAGTGTATCTATAAATTATAGTCTTGAAAATTGGGTTATTCGATCTAATGCCTCTATGGTTTCTGCGTTTAGATACGCATCTGCGTGGGGAAGTTCAGGAACACATAATGTTGATACGGTTGTCGGATGGGCTGTTAGAGAATATAATAGTAGAACGCGTAATGTTAATGTTAATTTAGCAACTGCATTTTATTCATTCGGTGATTTACAATGGAATGGTAGAAAATCCACTCACTCAACAAGTGAAAATTCATATACTAGACATTTTAGTAATTGGCCTAGAGCATGGAGAAGCCCTGATGATGCAATAAACTGGTTAACACTTGATACTGAAGAAGGAGGAGCTGGTTGGACAATATCATAATATAAAAATAATTAAAAATATATCAGACTTGTGAAAATGAGTTTGATATATAATATTAATAAACAAATAAAAAAAACAAAGTAAAAATGAACGAAATTAAATATCCTGCAACTGACGTTTGGTTTATCGCGAAAGATGGATCAGATATTAAAGCTTATGGTAAAACATCGCCGGAACAAGTTACTACTTCTAAATTTGAATTGGTACAATATGATTCTGAAGATGCATGGAAAGCTGAATTAGAAGCTAATGGTGTTGAGTTTCCATCTGAAGATGAGGAACAAGATGGCGCTGAGTAATTAATATAACAAAACTTATTATATAGGGGCTTCGGCCCCTATTTTTGTTTTTTAAGTTCTTTTAAAATATCTCTATATTGACTAGCCTCTTCATATCGTTCTTCTAATAGAGCTTGTTCAAGTGCATGTTCAATAATTAAAATAGTTTGATCGTTATCATTTTGGGCAACTGATTCATAATGTCTATCTATTTTATCTTCTAATTCATCTAATTCCTTTAAGTGCTTTTCAAGCACTTTCTTACTTTTAATCTTAAGTCTACGGTTTTCAAATAACATTCCACCTAGGAATCCTAATAATGACGATATGATTGTTATTGTATAGTAGAACATAAATGTTATATGTTAATACGATATTATGTTTTTTTTAACTTTTTTTATTCATCTAAGAAATAATTTTAATATATATTCTATAAAATAAATACCCTAATTGGATAGGGTTAACTTTTAAAATATTTAAAAATAAAAAAATAAAATGGCTAATTTAACAAACGGTGTAAATTTATTCACAGTAGGAAGTAAGGGACTAGACACTAGTGTACCGGATCTAAGCGGATTAACAGCTTCTCAATTATTGGATATAGAAAATAACGGCACAGGAATTAATAGACAAGACGATGAAAGTGGAGTTTATTTAAGTTTAAAATCTACAGCAAATATTGATGTTTATGTACTATATAATGATGGGTCTACAATTGGATGGGTAAACACTCAAACAATTGATATTACTGATCTAGATTTTGAAAATGGACATGCAATTGCATGGAGAAACAGTACAGCTGGTACTGCAATTAAAATAAAATTTGTGACGACTGATGTTGACGCAGAAATAAGGCTACTTCCAATTAAAAAGGTTTTAATAACTGATGAAACTAGAGATGATAGTGACCTTAATGAAAACTTTTTAAGCTGGTATTCTAATACCATTGAACATGCTACTGTAGGTACAGTTACTCAAACAAAAAATTATGATGGTTATCAAAGACGATATCATGATTTATCTACATATTCAATAGGAGATACCTTTTCTTTTGAAGTAGATGGATTCGTAGATGATGCTATTTCTTTTGTTAGAATGGTAGAAGAATTTTTGCCAACATATTCTTATGATGATTCAACTCAAAAAACTACAATATCATTTGTTATTCCAGCTGGAGAAAATACAGACTATGATACTACATTAGATGTATGGCACACTTGGTGGAGTTTAGGTGAAGTTGAATTAAAGCCTTTAATATTATCTATAAACGTTGATCAATCTGCAAGTGCATGGGGAAATGGATTTGCAATTATAGTACACGCCGAAGATAATTATGATTTTAGCGTTGATTGGGGAGATAATCAACCTATAAGACATTACAAAACAGGGGATTTACATTCTTGGACACAAGATAATGATAATTCCACTATATCATTTGGAAATGGTATAGATTTAGAATGGGAAAATGATGTACTTTATATTCATAATTTCTATAAAAATGTAGGAACATATCAAGTTAAAATAACTGGAGTAATGCCATCGTTAGCATTCGGTGTTCCTTTAGAATTTGGTTCACAATCTTTTTATTACGGCGTTGTTGATCAAGCTGCTGCAAATGCAATGGTTCCAGCATATAGTGGAACTGCGCTTAATCAAATGTTAGTAAAATCTAAATCTATGATAACATCAGTTGACCAATGGGGAGATGTTGTATTTTCTAATTTAAAACAAGCATTTGCTAGATGTTATAACTTAAAATTAACTGCTTCTGATTATCCTAAATTTGCAAGCGGTATGACAAGTTTAGAATCTATGTTTGAGATGAATTATAATTTAATTGATGAAAGTTCAAATCTTGAAAAATGGAAAACTAACGGTGTATCTAATATGAGTAAAATGTTTTACATGGCAACTAATTTTAATGAGGACTTATCTACTAAATTAGTTCAAGAACTAGACGATGCCGGTAATGTAATATCAGAATGGCAGGCATGGAATACTGAAGATGTTTATAGTTTTAAAGGAATGTTTGCAGGTGGTAAAGGAAATTGGGGTAGAAATAAATTCAATAACAGTTCTATTACTAATTGGAATTTAAGCAATGTTGGAACTTTAACAGGAATGTTTGCATATTCTGAATTTGATCAATCATTAGATTTAGAATATCATGCAATTGCCGCTTTTGGAAATGACACTGAATATGAGTCATGGTCTTTTAGAAATCAAAGTGTAAATGATTTAGCTATTAATTTCGACTACATGTTTGCTAGTGGTTTATTTAATTCATCTATTCAATATTGGATATTACCAGGAAGTGCAAGTATGCGAGGTTTATTTTATAGTAATGGATTTTTTAATCAATATATAAGAAGTGGCTCAACTAGTCAAACTGGACCTTATCAAACTACAATGGGATATTATGCTCCATTTGACACTAGGTATATTACAAATGCTAGATCAATGTTTCAAAGTGCAACGGCATTTAACCAAGACGTTTCATCATGGTTTCCTAAAATTGGAACAGGTACTGGTAATACTTCTATTGGTAGCTCTGTCAATCAAACACAACAAATGTTTAAGAGTGCAACTGCGTTTAACAATGGAGACTTTAATTATAATATGACATGGGATTTATCAAATGTAAGTATTGTAAGTGAAATGTTTGCGAGTGCAACTTCATTTGATGGAAACGTAGAAGGATTTGATGTTAGTAACACTGATAGTTTTAACAGTATGTTTTACAATGCAAGATCTTTTACTGGAATAAATAATGGTTATCCTCTTGGTAAATACAATGTAACTACTGGATGGGACACATCATCTGGTAATAGATTTGATCAAATGTTTCAAAACTGTATTAGTTTACAAGTTAGTGAATGTCATTTTGATATGTCTAACGGGTTTGCTGGGCATTCAATGTTTAAAAATTGTTCGTCTATTGGAAATTTTACATGGTGGGGAACATGGGGAGATGGTGCTACTGGATTTGGTCTACATCCTACTATACAAAGAGATCCAACGGGCGGTCATTATATGATGAACATAATCAGTGGATGTTCTAACATGTCACAGACTTCAGTAGAAGGTTTATTAGCAAAATGGAATTCAGAATTACCTGATATTGTTGGATCAATCGTAGGTTCTCATAATTATCACAGTGCTCAACAATATGGAATGTTTGAAGGTTTAATAGAAGATCTTCCAGTACAATGGAGAGATAGTGTATCTCAAACAGACAGAGATCAATTAGTAGCTAAAGGTTGGTGGATTAATGACAATGGAATAAACACTATTGTGCCAGATCCTGAATGGGTAGTTTCATGGCCTTCACAAAGGTTTCAATGGACTGAAAATTCTACAATAGGAGATCATTTAACATCTAGTGCAGGTATAAAGGACTTGCAAGGTAATTTTTTAAATTTAAATGATTATACAATTGAAATGTATGAAATAACAGATAGCAATGGAGTTTCATATCCATTAAATACAATTACTGTTACATTTGACCCTAATAATTTTGGAGTATTTACATTACATGTTGGTGATTTATCAGACATATATTATGGAGCATCTAATAGTGTTCAATTATATCCTAGAATAAAAATTACACACAATTCAACAGGTACTTTTAAAACTCACCCTATTGTAATATTGCCATTTGGAAATGAAGAACCAAGCCTATCAACGTTAGGAAACGGAATACATAGTATTTATAATATGCTAGACACTAGAGGATACGGAGCTCCTTCATC
>Ga0181413_1000139_pt1 | contig 20097 bp, 19 predicted proteins | sample 36SPOviralmetaG_FD_130111 | JGI IMG/M metagenome (GOLD analysis project Ga0181413, IMG submission 130111) | Marine viral communities from the oligotrophic San Pedro Time Series (SPOT) site, San Pedro Channel, CA, USA - 36 SPOT_SRF_2012-09-28 | ecosystem: Environmental > Aquatic > Marine > Strait... | reverse complement strand
CCAAGGCATTGTGGGTGCATGTGATTTAATTACTGCAGAAAGCAAAGCGACAAGAAAGACTAGGTCGCCTAAACCTAAGAGTGCTGATAAATTAGTTGCAAAAATGAAGTATTGTAAATCAGATGAAAAATACAAAGTTGCAAGTATTAATCCTGCAGATATTATTGGATGCAATGAACTTTGGGTATTCAATACTAAAACTAGAAAGATTGGCAAGTACGTTTCCAATCAACACGATACTTTACAAGTGAAAGGCACAACACTACAATTCTTCAATGAAAAGGAGAGTATAGCAAAGACACTTCGCAAGCCAGAACAACAACTTGCAGAGTTTAACAAAAGTGGTAAAGTACAATTACGAAAGTTCTTAGATAATATAAAAGGTGTTGAAACAAGATTAAATGGAAGATTTAATAACGATACTGTCATACTTAAGGCAGTCAATAATTAATAAATAGTGTATAGATAAGGATACACTATGGCAACACTAGCAAGTTTAAGATCAGATACAGTAGATTACATCCGCTATCGCTTGGGTGATGGTATGGTAGATATTGAACTTGATCCCAGTCATTATGATAATGTAATTGACAAATCTGTAAAACGTTTTAGACAACGTAGTCAGAATGCATATGAAAGTTCATACGTATTTCTAAGTATTGTGAAAGAACAACAAGAATACACACTGCCTGATGAAATTGAAGAAGTACGTCAAGTGTACAGACGAAGTGTAGGAAGTGGTAGTAATGAAACAGGAACACAGTTTGAACCTTTTGAGGCAGCGTTTCAGAATACATACTTACTGCAGAGTGGTCGTATAGGTGGCATGGCAACTTACGAAATGTATTACCAATACCAAGAACTTAGTGCTAGGTTATTTGGTGGATTTATAAATTTTGAATTTAATCCAGTCACAAAGGTTATTACAATACTCCGAAAGTTTAGTGCAAGTGGCGAAAATGTAGTACTTTGGACATATAATTTACGTCCTGAAAGCAGATTACTACAAGATAGACATGCAGGTCCTTGGATACAAGATTATGCACTAGCACTTGCAAAATATACACTTGGAGAAGCAAGAAGTAAATTTAGTACTATTGCAGGACCACAAGGTGGTACTAGTCTTAACGGTGATGCACTCAAGGCAGAAGCACAAGTTGAAATAGATAAACTCGATGAAGAGTTACGTAACTATGTGGATGGATCTGATCCACTTTCATTTATAATCGGCTAATATGAGGCTTACATGATAATAGGAATATGCGGATTAATAGGTTCAGGCAAAGGCACTGTTGCGGATATTTTAGTAGACAAAGGATTTAAAAAAGTTAGTTTTGCTGATAAACTAAAAGATGGTGTTGCGACTGTTTTTGGTTGGGATAGAGCAATGCTTGAAGGCGATAATGCTAAAAGCAGAAAATGGCGCGAAGAACGAGATCCTTTCTGGTCAAATGAAACTGGTAGAGTAATTACACCAAGAATAGTTTTACAAGAGTTTGGTACAGACTGTATGCGAGATGGTTTTGACAATGGTATTTGGGTAAGTTTATTAAAAAAACAGATGTTGGAAAATCCAGGTGACTATATTATACCAGATGTAAGATTTAGAAACGAACAAGATATGCTACGTAAAATTGGTGGCGAAGTTTGGTGGGTACAACGTGGAGACTTACCTGAATGGTGGGGACATGCAATATTAGATAACAATACTGGTAGTAGCACTATGTCTAATTATGAAATTCATTCTAGTGAATATAAATGGGCAGACACCAACGATAAGTTTGATAATATAATATACAATAATAGTACAATAGATTCTCTTAAACATCAGGTGTTAGATCACCTCGGTTCCAACCAAACCTTATCAACTCCTGATTGCAATTTAAACATACAGTTTTCAGATTACGGTTGCTGACATTATTTAAATTTCCATCGATATAAAAAATAGTGACTTGATTCCTCACAGTAGGCTTAAAGCCACATGCTTCGCATTTTCTTTTAACTTTATAACCACTTTCAAACCATAATGGTTTAACAGGTTTGTGTGACTTAAGGCATTGCTCACACTTTTTCCTATAATATGTTATATCACCTTTATGATAATTCACTGCTTTTGGACGTTGCCCACATGTGTCACAAACCGGTCTCATGCACGTATTTACCCATACCTTTAAAGGGATTATTTAAAATAGGTGTTTTTTAAGGTGGTCCGGATAAATAACAGTATACAAAATACCTTATAGAAGGAAAGAGAATATGGCACTAATATCACCAGGCGTAGAAGTTACAGTAATAGATGAAAGTAATTATACTCCATCAACCGCAGGCACAGTAGCAGCGATTGTTATTGCAACTGCAGAAAACAAAACGAGTGGCACTGGCACAGGAACTGCATCCGGCACAACTGCGACCAATGCAGGCAAGTCTTATCTAATAGGAAGTCAAAGAGAATTAACAAGCACATTTGGTAATCCGACTTTTTATAACACATCAGCAGGCACACCTATAAACGGGTATGAACTTAATGAATATGGACTTATGTCTGCATACAGTCTATTAGGTGTAAGCAATCGTGCTTATGTGATGAGGGCAGATATAGATTTAGCAGAATTAGCAAGTAGTGCAAGCCGACCATTAGGACAACCAACAAATAACACTATTTGGTGGGATATCTCCGGTGATACAAGATGGGGAATATTTGAATGGAATGGAAGTACAGGAAATTTTACAAATAAGATTCCTACAGTAATAACAAGTACAACAGATTTAGATGGTGGTGTTCCAAAAACATCAATTGGTGCTATAGGTGATTATGCATTAGTTGCTACAAACACAAGTAATCCTGTCTATTATAAAAATCGTGCAAATGCTTGGGTATTAGTAGGTAGTGCAAGTTGGCAAATTTCTCATGCAACTATTGCAGGTACTGTAGCAAGTCCAAGATTTACACAAGGACATAGTATTACAATAAATGGTACTACAGTAACAATGGTTGGAAGTACTGTAACAGAACTTAAGACCAGTATTAATAATGCAAGTATTACCGGTGTAACTGCAGACGTCCATGAAAATAAAATTGAAATTTATGCAAACAGTACTGCCGTTGGTGTAGACAGTGTTGCAGATGGTAAAATTGTTTTAGCAAATGCAAGTGGTAGTATATTATCCGATGCAGGTTTGACTGCTGGTACATATGCAAGACCATTAATTGCACAAGATCCGCATTATACAGTCCCAGCATGGAAGTCAACAGATACTGTTCCACGTCCAACAGGAAGTGTGTGGGTGAAGACAACACAAAGTAATTTAGGATTTTTAGCAGATGTTAGTACATATTCAACATCAACTGCAAGTTTTACTTCTAGTACTGCTCCAGCATATACAAATGATGTTACTGCACTAAAAAACTTAGATACAACTGGTGGTTCAAAAATTACTGCTGGTAGTTACTATGTGCAGTATGATGTCACAGAAAACGATACTGTGACTTATAAATTATTTCAACGTTACAGTGCAGGTGATTTGATTGTTACAGGATTAATCAATTCATCAACACCACTTACTGCAGGTAACAAGTTTACAATAAGTGCAAGTAGTGCAAATAGTACTGAAATGAGTACTGCAGTTGAAGTTACTTTAAGTGGCACAGGTCTTGCAAATTTAGCAAGTGACATAAACGGTGCTAACGTAAGTGGAGTAAGTGCAAGTGTAAACAGTGGAGGATACCTTGTAATCAAACATAGTTTAGGTGGTGTAATAGTACTAAAAAATACTACAGGCACACCATTAACTGATGCAGGTATTACTACAAGTATTACAACAGGACAAGTTAGGGCAGGAAATAGCAGTGATTTAATCGTAAGTAACTGGATTGCTCCAACATATACTGCAAGTATTAGTGCACCTAGTGCGAATCCAGACGATAATACACATTGGTATGCAGGTGGTTTTGAAGCCGATATACTAATACATGATGGTACTACTTGGAAAGGTTATCAGAATGTAACAGATACAAGAGGCTTTGCACTAGGTAGTACAGATCCAGATGGTGTCATTTTTAGTACAACTGCACCGACACTACAAAGTGACGATAGTGCATTGGTCAATGGTGATCTTTGGATTGATACTAGCGACTTAGAAAATTATCCATTGATATATAGACGTGAAACAGTCGAAGGTGAAGCAAAATGGGTAATTATAGACAAAACTGATGAAACAACTGAAAACGGAATCATTTTTGCAGATGCACGTTTTATGGGTGATGGAACAACTGATGTAGTCACAGGAACTATTCCAACAACTAAGACATTACTTACAAGTAATTATTTAGATATTGATAAACCAGATCCTAGTGTTTATCCACGTGGCATGATGCTATTTAATACAAGACGTAGTACATACGGTGTAAAGAAATTTAGAGCAGACTACTTTAGTAGAACAAACTTTAGTGACACAACACTTTATCCAACATTACCTACAGAAAAAGATGCATGGGTAACTTCAAGTGGAAAAACATTTGGTCGTAAGGCAGTTAGAACAGTAGTAGTAAATGCAATGAAATCTGCAATAGATTCAAGTGCAGAATTACGTGAAGATGCAAGAACATTTAATGTTATTGCCGCTCCTGGATATCCAGAATTGATAAGCAATATGGTAAGTCTAAATAATGACAGACGACAAACATGCTTTGTAGTAGGTGATACACCATTAAGATTAGCAGCCACAAGTACTGCAATTGAAAATTGGTCAACTAATACTGTAAAAGCAAGTGATAACAACGAAGACGGACTAGTTACTAGCGATCCATACTTAGGTGTATTTTATCCAAGTGCATCAACAACAGACATAAGTGGGAATACAATTGTTGTTCCGGCGAGTCATGCTGTATTAAGAATGATTGCTAGAAGTGACGATATTAGTTTTCCATGGTTTGCGCCTGCAGGCACAAGACGAGGACTTATAGATAATGTTTCAAGTATTGGTTATATAAGTGCATCAACAGGTGCTTTTATTGTTGATAACATACGTGAAAGTGTAAGAGATACATTATATACTAATAGAGTTAATCCGATCGCTTTTTTCCAAGGAAGTGGAATACTTAATTACGGAAACAAAACAAGAGCACCTAGTACAAGTGCATTAGACCGTATTAATGTAGCCCGTTTGACAGGATTTTTAAGACGTCAATTACAAACAATTGCTACAGGGTTTGTTTTTGAGCCTAATGATAAGTTGACTAGAGACGAGCTCAAACAACAAATAGAACAAACATTAAACGACTTAGTAGCAAAACGTGGTGTATTTGATTACTTAGTAGTATGCGATGATACAAATAATACTTCAGATAGAATAGACCGTAACGAACTTTATGTTGACGTTGCTATTGAACCTACTAAGGCTGCGGAGTTTATCTTTATTCCGATCAGACTTAAAAATACAGGTGAAATTGCAAGTGGAAACGTAGCAGCCGCAAGTACAGTTTAACAAAAAATAAAAAAACAATGGGGGTTTGATACCCCCATTTTTTATGACTGAAAACTGATAAATACTTTTATAATTAGAATTAGGAGCAGAATGAAATGTCAGTTTCATCATTAACAAAGTTTACAGTACCTATAGACGGTGATCAAAGTGCAGCCAGCCAAGGCTTGCTGATGCCAAAATTAAAATATCGCTTTAGAGCAAGTTTTGAAAACTTTGGAGTCAGCACACCAAGAAGTGAAATGACAAAACAGATAATGAATATTACCCGTCCTGCCGTTACATTTGAAGAGAATATAATTGACATCTATAACAGTAAAGTATACTTAGTTGGCAAACATAGTTGGGATCCTATTACAGTTAACTTGCGTGATGATGTGAATGGTTCGGTGTCTAAACTTGCAGGTGAGCAAGTTCAGAAACAATTTGATTTCATGGAGCAGTCTAGTGCCGCTTCTGGTATTGACTATAAGTTTATTACACGATTTGAAATATTAGATGGTGGCAATGGTGCAAATACTCCAAATGTTTTAGAAACTTGGGAACTATACGGATGTTTTATCCAAAACGTAAACTATAACGAATTAGATTATGCATCACAAGATCCAGCAAATATTACAATGTCAATACGATTTGACAATGCAGTACAAACACCATTAGGTGAAGGTATAGGTTCTGGTGTGGCAAGAACAGTCGGACAAGTAGTAACTGGCTAATAGGAGTTAGTTATACATGGCTAGTGTAAATCCACTTTTAAAAGGATTATCTACAGGTAATTCTGTAAAAGATTACTCACATGCGTCTAAAACGTTTGTTGAAAATAATTACGAGTTACAACCAAAATACAGTAATTTATTTCATGTAATATTTGAATTTACAACCCAAGCATCTACTTTATTTGACACAATCGAACAACTTGAAATCCCAATACTTGTGAAGACTGCAGATTTACCTGCGTATACATTAGACGTACAAACCCATAATCAATACAATAGAAAAACACAAAGTCATCACAGTTTTACATACCAACCAGTCACTATACGATTTCATGATGATGCAAAAGAAACAATTAGAAACCTTTGGCACAAGTATTATACTTTTTATAATGCAGATCCTACATATGACTTAGATGGAAATAGTTATACAACTTCAGACAAATACGCAAATAGGACCCAACAACAATGGGGACTGCAACGAGGTAATAAAAGATTTTTTAAAAATATAAAAATCTATAGTATGCATAATCACAAATTTGGTGAATATACTCTTGTAAATCCTATAATTACTTCTTTCAATCATGACTCCCATGCTTATGCAAATGGTACATTAATGGAAAATACAATGCAATTAGCATACGAAACAGTAAAATATGCTACAGGTTTTGTGAATAACATTAATCCTAGAGGATTTGGTGATATACATTACGATGTAGAAACTAGTGATTTAAGTGTAGATACAATACCAGAGGATAATGCATTTGTCAACGGATCTACAATAAGCACTACAGGACAACGTCCAAGTGATTTATTTAAAGGTGATGTAATAGGTACGATTACAGATGCTGAAATCATATTTAATTCACAAAGATTTAACACAGCAAATTTACTACAAGATACAATATCTATTTTTGCTAATAATCTACTTACCGGCAAAAAATCTACAAGTAATATTCTTGTGCCTATCACAGGAGCTGCGGAAAAGACTGCATCCAATTTTGCAGGAAAAGTAACTGATGGAATTATTGACTTCTTTAATGGTACTACACAAGCAAAAACTGGCACTAATAATGTTAGTAGAAAAATTCCAATCGATAATATTGTTTCTACAAATGGAAAGAATGTGCAAGTCGTAAATGAAACAAAAATACAGACAGATTATAACGTAGGTGCAAACTCAATATTTGTACCAAATAATATTTCTACTGCAAGTTATCGTAACAATATTGCAGACCAAAAATTATATAAAAATAAAAGTATAGCAAGTAACCCTAGCCCTTTAACAGAATTTGATTTATAATGGCACAAGATACTAACTTACCTATAATTAATCCTGCAGATAATTTTGACCAAAGAGTACAAGATTATTTTACTAATTATTTTACAAATCAAATTAGTATGACAGATAATGAGTACGAAGCAACAAAAAGTTTTTTTGTAGCACGAACAAAAAATAATGATGCAGCCGCAGCACTAACAGCCGCTGTAATAGAAGCAGCCAATGAATTAAATGTTAACATACTAGACATAATAGAACAATTTAACACTGCCGGTGATCTTAAAAGTGCTATACCAACTTTTTTAAATTTAAGTAGAAGAACTACTAGTTTACTAGGTTACGAACAAAATATAAAACCAAATGAGAATGTAGCCCGTCAAGTGGAGGCATAAATGTTTAGTCGTAACAAATATGCTAACGGCTTATACGAAATGAAGAATCCACAAAAGTATAGCGGTAATAAATCTCCGAGATATAGAAGTGGTTGGGAACACGCCTTTATGCGTTTTTGTGATAATCATCCTAGTGTAGTAAATTGGGCAAGTGAAGCAATACAAATACCATATCGTAATCCGTTAACAGGTAAAGGCACAGTATATGTACCTGATTTTGTTGTAATGTATCAAGATAAAAACGGCAAAAAACATGCAGAATTAATTGAAGTAAAACCTAAATCACAAACAATGTTAACAGAAAAATCACGCAAAGCAGAAAAACTTGCAATAGCAATTAATCATGCTAAGTGGGAAGCCGCTGCAAAGTGGGCTAAACACAAAGGTTTACGTTTTAGAGTTGTGACTGAAGAAGATATTTTTCACAACGGCAAACGCTAACTAAGTAATATTAGATATATCAATTAAAGGATTTCAAAGTGCAAGTCAATATATTGACTGACGGAGGCATTGGTGGCAATTTTATTACATGGTCACTATATTACCTAAGTGGCCAAACCGAATATTTACATTTAAAAACTAACACAATTAAGTCTTTGCCTAATAATCCACTGACATCTCTAAACGCCCATGCGTGGGAATCAAACCAATATCAAAATCCAGAACTAATTTACAAACTAAAAATAGAACCTACAGATAGACTTGATGTAATATATCATCATACCTTAGGCGACAGACATGCAATACATAGACAGGGGGCAATTAGCCATTTAGTAAATATGACAAATAAGAATGTCATCTGTACTAATACTTCATCACGTGTAAGATTTTGGAATACAATTGGTCGTACAGGACTTCCTGAATTTACTGTTGGTTCTGATGTAATGATTGACAAGTGGTTTAGTCGCAGTCTAGACAAATGGTCAAAAGATAGTAACTTTAGTTTAAAAAATACATGGGAATATAGAGAATTCATGGCACTTAACTTTGGAAAAACTGGAGCATATGATACTAAAGAAAAAATATCAAAGTATATAAGAGATTATAACAAAGATTTTTTTTACACAGATATTAACGAGTGTTGGCATATGCTTGATACATTAATGGAAGACATTATTGTATGGGCAGGCTTAGAACTAGATAATAAAAGATTAGATATCTGGAGACCCGTATACAATAGTTGGCGAGAAAAAACAAGAAACATATTTTTATTTGATTGGTATTTTGATCAAATTATTAATGCAATATTAAAAAATAATTACATAAATTTAACAAGATATAAACTAACATTAATACATGAAAGTATTATTTTAAACGAACTAATTTATAACTACAATCTAAATATAGCATCTCATGGCGTTGAACGTTTTATAGATACACAACAAGTACATAACTTACTAGAACCAAATTTACACAATTTAGTGAATAAATAGATTAATAACGTAATGAAAGAACTAATATGACCAAAAAACTTGAAGAGCTCTTTAATGTAGAAGTTAACGAGGAAATGCCTTTGACTAAAGAAGAAAATACAAAGATAGTAGAGGACGTTACTGCAGAAGATATCCCTGAACTACAAACTGCAATGGCAAACGTAGATAAAATAGATGCCGCCCTACCTAGTGTTCGTGAACTTGGAACTAGTGATGCAGAAATGGATGACATTGCTTCACTTGCAAAAGATACATTTAAGGATCTTATGGACTTAGGTATGAATGTTGAAGCACGTTTTAGTGGTGAAATATTTAATAATGCTAGTCGTATGTTAGATACTGCTCTTAGTGCAAAACAACATAAAGTTAATAAAAAACTTCGTATAGTAGATTTACAAATAAAAAAAGCCACACTAGATGCAAAACTAGCCAAACAAGCACACGATAGAGGCGATGATATGGAAGATGGACAAGGCCATGCAATAGACAGGACGCAATTATTGCAAGAAATCTTAGGACGTAATACACACGAAAAGGAATAAATACACACATATAAAAAGGATTGTAAGATGAAAAGTTTTAAGAGTTATCTTGTAGAAAGCGAACACACATATAAGTTCCGTATTAAAATGGCAGAAAAAGGCGATGATGAAATAATGGACGCACTAGAATCTGCACTTGAAAAGTATGAAGTCTCTAGTATTAGTAAACCAAAAAAGACTCCTATACAAGAGCACCCAATGGACTTTCAAACACTAAACAATGCAGAAGTTTTTATTATGGATGCCGAATTGAAGTATCCGGTGACTGCACACCAACTATACACATACATAAGTGAAGTAGTAGGTGTACCAGCAAGTCATTTAGTTGTTATAAACAGTGACCATCCTGAAGAGATTGCACGTGAAGAAGCAATTAAAGAAGAAGGTGATGAATATAGTGCTAAATTAGACGATCCTGATTACAAAGATGCCAAAGCAGTAAAAGCATCAGATAGTTTTGGTGACGAATACAATGGCAATATGCTTAAAGGTTTAGAGACTCGCAAGTATGAGTTTGAAGCAAAAGGAAAGTAGATGCTAGATTTATACAAAGCAATTGACTCTTTACGCAAAATAAATGAAGGTCTTCAACAAGGAGATCTTGAACTTGGTGATCGTGTTAAACATACTACAGGTGCAAGAGGTGAGGTTATTGATTTAGACGGAAACACTGTTGTTATTAGAGATATAGACACAGATAAAGAAGATGATATACTTGAATTTCCTATAGATGAATTACAAATGATATTTGGCATGGATGCAGTAACAGACCAAGAAAAACAAGACATGTCTGACATGTTCGATAGACTTGAAAAGAGTGGCGGTTCTCATGCAATGAAATCTCATGCAACAGAGGACGATATGCAAAACATCGACGAACGTGTAACTTATAATACACTTGCAAAACTCAGTGGAATAAAAGATCCTAATAAAATAAACATTGGACAAAAAGTAAAATTACCTAACGGAAAAAATTATACAGTTAAAAAAGGTGATACACTAAGTGGTATTGCAGAAAAGTATAGATTACTTATGAAAAATAGAAAACAGGATACTGCACCAAGTCAAAAAGATAGTCCAGGAAATCCTTTTAGTCCTGATAAAAAAATAACTCCAAGTCAAAAAGGTAGTCCGGGAAATCCTTTTAGTCCTGATAAAAAAATTAAAGATAAACCAACCGGTGTAATGCCACTGGCACCCCCTAGTAAAAATATAGATAAAAATGATCCAAGAAATATGCCTAACCAGTATGTTCAAAATAAAGATGGTACCTATACACCTAAGAATGATAACGATTCTGTAATAGGTAACCCATTCACAGGATTAGGAAAATTTGTTCCTGATGCAGTAAAAAACTATAAATTTGGTGATATGCAAAAAGCCTTTAATAAGTTTGTAGGCGGTGGAAATAAAAAGCCACAAAATTATGCAGATCGCAGAAAAGAAACTAAACAAAGAGATATGGGTATAAATCCTTATAAAAGTAATACAAAACTTGCTAATAAAAAAATGCCAGATATGAGTAGTAAACAACCAACTAAAACAATGATAGAACAAATCACGGGGAAGAAAACATGCCTATAGTAATAAAGCCAAAAATGAGTAAAATGGACAAAATGGGAGGCGGCGGAATGGACATTGGTCGTACAACTCCAACTCCATCTAAATATGCTGAACCAGGCATAGAAAAGAATCCTACTCTAAAGAAAAAGAAAATGAAAATGTCAGGCAAAATGGAAGACATGCGTGAATACATGGATAGACTAGATGGTATTGAAGAGGATACACTAGACGAGGGTAAAGGTAGTTACAAGAACATGATGATTGACATTGAGGATGGCATGGACAAAGAAGACTTTGAAAAAGAATATCCAGGTAGAGGCGACTTGTATGATGAGATTAAACAAGAAATCATAGACAGAGCAGACGAGGATGTTCAAGAGCCAGAAGCAACGGTTACAGAAGGAACATGGGCTTTACCAACTACTGATGAAGAAGTAGCAAAGATGAATAAATTAATGCAAGATCCTATTCCATTAGGTGATGGCGGGAAAGATGCAATTAATGCAATTTCTTTTGCATTTGGTGATGATACATTGTATGACGATTTAGCAACTGACGGGTATAAAGATCCAACTGGAGATGCTAGACCAATCATACAGAAATACTTAGATACTGTAAAAGGAACTTTTGGTGTCGAATATGACAAGTACTTGTCTGCTATAGCAGATGCAAACAGACCGGGACAAATGGAATTACCTCTAGATGATGATGTTCAAACAATTGAAGACGTACAACAACAAGATATTGAAATGGAAGATGATTGTGGTTGTGACGAAGAAGCAGTTGACGCAATGGTATCTGTACCAGTGCAAGAACTACAAGATATTTTACAACTAGCAGGTTACGAAAACTATGCAGATAAAATACAAGAGTATGCTAATGAGCCTGAAGAAGAATATAGTAGTGTAGAAGATCAATTAATTGGTCTAAGTGGCGGATTAAATGGTCCTAAGAAAATGTATCCTGCAAGTGCAGACGGTGACAATCCAATGAACCAGGAGCCACGTGAAGTTGAAGAAACTATGGAAGCAGTAGAAGAAAAACTTTACAAAAGTTACAAAGATTTTTTAGAAGAAGCAGAAAAATAAAACTTAATTTACTAACTTAATATAAAGCGACTATATACAAGTAGTCGCTTTTTTTATGGATGAAATATGTACAATAAGTTATATACATTTGGTTGTAGTTTTACAATCTACAAATGGCCCACGTGGGCTGATTACTTGCACGTTGGTGGACTAGCAAAAGATTATAGTAATTGGGCATTACCTGGTGGTAGTAATGATTTTATACTACATAGTTTTACAGAATGTATAAGTCGACATAATATTACTAATAAAGATATAGTATGTATAATGTGGAGTCAACCTGCTCGTATTGCAGATTTTACTAATGACACAGGTTGGGATATGCCCGGAAATGCATATTTTTATCAACCTAAAGAACGTGCAAAATATTTACACGAAGATAAGACTGCATTAGAAAATAATAGTTATTTCAAAGCAGTGTCTACTATATTACAAGGTATAGGTTGTGACTTTTACTTTACGAGTATGGAACGCATAGACTTAAAATATGACAATGTATTTGATACTAAGAAATTATTTAACAAAAGTATGGCAGAATTTTTAGGGTACAAAGGTGCAAACGAAACTACATGGAGAGAAACACTACCTAATGATAGACATCCTAGTCCACAAGAACATGCAAACTTTGCAAAACAAATGTTTACATTAGATACTAAAGCAGTGGATGAGTTACAACACGAGGCACAAGATCATATATTCAATAGTGATAGACCATGGGAAAGATCATTTGTTTACCACCCAAATAAAAGTGCAGTATACAGATTGCCTAGTAAAACAAATTACTATACAAATGGAAACGGACAACTAATACATGTCGACACAATTAAGTCTAAGTCGTGATAACTTTCATTATAAACATAATACTCCTCAAGGAATATTTTTACGTAGTATACTAAAACGCACAGGGCCTTTGCATAATGTATGGTATACTGATACTATGAATATGCCTAGTATAAGCCACTTAAAAAAATGGTACAAAGGTACAGTGATAGTATATTGTTGGTGGGATCCTGCACGTGATATAATTACAAAATTTTTAGATGATAGTGATCTAAACTTTATAATAATTACTTCTGATGTAAGATATGCAGGCACACATGAAAAACAACATGTCATAGGGTGGGAAAAGCAATATGGTTTACATTATGATTTAATTGAATCTAGCAGACCTGCTTCATTTACTGTAGGTAAAAAATTCTTATGTATGATGCGTAATCATAAAAGTGAACGCATACAATTTTTACAAAGTTTATGGAAACAGAATAAACTAGAAAACTTAATAAGTTATTTAGGACAAATTAATACAGAGAATAATGGTAGAATAGCACGGACTGTCGATCAAATAATTAAACCTCAAAGATTTATAGATAGCGAATTTACGCATACACTTGAACCAAAATTTATAGATTGGTGTACAAATAATTTGCCTCTACAACTATATGAAGATATAACACAATCTATTGAAAGAAATACAGACTTTTATACAATAGGAAATATAAACTGGTATGACCAAACCGACTATAGTGTTATTCTAGAAACATATTGGGCTAAAACAGTTTTTATCACAGAAAAAAGTTTTAAACCTATAATAGCACAACATCCTTTTATAAATTTAGGAAATAATACTACTAAACTTTTAAAAAAATTAGGATTTGATGTATTTGATGATGTATTAAATTTAGAGTACGATAGTATGCCTACTAATGAAAAAATTAATTTTGTATCTAATATGTTACCTGTAAAGTTTGATATAGACCCTAATAGATTAAAACAAAATCTAAGTCTGTTTAAAGACCTTCGTCAACAGTCAATAGACGAACAAAGTCTTTTAATTGACAGCTTGGAAGATAGTTTAACCAATTTTCGTGCTTAATAAATATTAATATGAGATATATTAAGGACGAGTATGTATCGGTTTTCAGAGATTGCATAAACGAAAGTAGTCGACAAGAAGGGTATACTTTACCCGAAGATATTGAAGCATATGTAGCAATTCTATTAGGATCGTTTGTAGACGAACCAGACTTCTTACCCAATCCTACTTTTATAGAAGCATATATGAAAGGCACAATGCCTTGTAAAGATTTAGCAGACGTTTGTTTATTTGTGAGAGGTGTATTTCCTAAGTATGGAAATAAAACATATTTAACAACAATTGGTAAAAGTAGTTACGGAAATGCAGGGAAACAATTACGAATGCGTATGTTTGAAGATATATCTAATAATTTTGAAATAGTAGTAAAAGTTATACGTATAAGTACTAGACCAGCAAAATCACATTTTAAGGATGTTACATGGTTAAACCATTAGACCAAAATTTAACAAAAAAAGCATATAAGAAAGAAAAATTTTCTAAGGAGCAACTTGGCGAATTTGCAAAATGTGCTCACCCAAAAAATGGTGTTTTTTATTTTATGAATAATCACTTTGCAATACAACATCCAACACAAGGACGTATGCAGTATAAAGCATATGAGTATCAACACAAATTATTAGATATATATCATAATTATAGATTTAATATAAACATGTTACCAAGGCAAACAGGTAAAAGTACTACTGCGGCTGGTTACTTGTTATGGTATGCAATGTTTGTGCCAGATAGTGTAATACTAATTGCGGCACACAAATATGCTGGTGCTCAAGAAATTATGCAACGTATCCGCTATGCTTATGAACTTTGTCCGGATCATATACGTGCTGGTGTCACTAGTTATAATAAAGGAAGCATAGACTTCGACAACGGTAGTAGAATTATTGCTCAAGCAACTACAGACAATACAGGAAGAGGTATGTCTATTACATTATGGTACTGCGATGAGTTTGCATTTGTTAGACCTAGTATTGCTAAAGAATTTTGGACAAGTATATCACCTACACTAGCAACAGGTGGATCTGCAATTATTACAAGTACACCTAATAGTGACGAAGATCAATTTGCAACTATATGGCGTGATGCTAACAAGACATATGATCAAAACGGTGTTGAACAAGATTTAGGCGTAAATGGATTTAAACATTTTCAAAGTTATTGGTGGGAACATCCGGACAGAGATGAAGAATGGAAAGCAGAAGAATTACAACGTATTGGAGAAGAACGTTTTAGACGTGAACACGAATGTGAATTCATCATATATGATGAAACATTAATAGATAGTCTAGCATTAACCAACATGAGAGGTGTAGAACCTTTATTTAGGCACGGCACTGTTCGCTGGTATAAAAAAATTAACAGACAAATGACATACCTTGTAGGACTAGATCCTAGTTTAGGAACAGGAGGTGACCCAGCGGCTATAGAAATATTTGAAATACCTAGTATGGAACAAGTAGGAGAATGGAGTCATAATAAAACTCCTATACCACAACAAATTCGTATACTAGTTGACATCAACAAATATTTACTAGATGAAGGTGTTGATAATATGAACATATATTACAGTATGGAAAATAACACTATAGGTGAAGCGGCATTACAAAGTGTAGCAGAAATTGGTGAAGAAAATATACCAGGTATCTTTCTAAGTGAGCCTAAGGTACATGGTAATAGTAGATTATATCGTAGAGGGTTTAACACAACACATCGTAGTAAAATTAGTATATGTAGTAAGTTTAAAACACTTGTAGAAACTGATAAAGTAAAAGTCAACAGTAAAATGTTACTAAGTGAAATGAAAAGTTTTATAGCCGCCGGTAATAGTTTCAAAGCAAAAGCGGGCGATACAGATGACTTAGTAATGAGTACATTATTAGTAATGCGTATGGCACAAACACTTAAAAACTATCACCCTGAGTTAGAAAATTATATACGAGACGGTGACGAATTTGACCAAGAGCCTATGCCATTTATAATGATATAGGATAAATACGTGTATGCGAAGTATAGAAAACATATCAGAAGAACTGTTTGACAAAATACGTAGTAGAGTTGCGAACATCAAGTTGGGGAACAGTGAAGGCAGTATTACTACTGATCCAAGTCAAGCAAGATTTTTTGAATTTAACTTTAAGCATAAAGACTTGCCAGTTGGTGCAGTGACTATTAGTTTAAACGAAGAAGGAAAATTACAGGTTTATTTTCCTAATAGTATCGTAGAAGACGCAGATAGTAGTACAGCAGATGCTTGGTATGGCTTTTTAAAAGAACTAAGCAAGTTTAGTGCAAGAAATATGTTGAACTATGAAACACATAATGTAACAAAAGAAAGACTTGATAAAAAAGATTACAAGTTCTTAACACAACGTAACCAGGACGAAGTTATGGAAAACAGACTACATGGAACAAGCCAAAAAAGTTTCCTAGAACAAGGAAAAGCAAAACTTATTATTAAGCACAATAAAACTGTTGATGAGACGAAAATGGGTGCTAGAAGCAGAGACATAAGTGCTATCTACATTGAGAATAGTCAAGGAGAACGTTTTAAGTTTGCAAACAATTATCTACCTGGCGCAAGAGCAATGGCGAGACATATTTCAAATGAAGGATACACACGCGACGATCGTGGTATGCACATTGTAGAAATTATGCAAGAGATGCAACAATTAAAACAGTTTGTACGTAGTGCTAAATCCAATAATTATGTGAGTGAAGACGCAGTAGAAGTTATTGAAGCAGCCACAGATAGATATTATGGACTAAAAGATACATTAAAAGCAATTAGTAGTTCAAAAGGATACGAAGGTTATTTTGAGAATTGGGTACCCAATGTAATTGAAGTTGAAGAAAATGACATTGAGGATTTAAAAACAAAACTTACACGTCAAGTTTTTGATGATCGTATGGTAGATAGTTTACCAGCAGTACACAGAGCACTAAATTTAAAAAAGGAAGCAAAGATGGATAAGGATAACTACAACCCAGATGATTATCCTCAGGATATAGAAAAACGTAGCGAAAAGGATCTAGATTCCGAAGTGGCAGGTAGAGCAAATGATGTTGTATCTTTAGCAAACAGTTCTGAAAATATACAAGTATTTAAAAACGAAACAGACGAACAAGAACTTAAAAACTATTTTAATATTATGAAAAATAGCGATATGCCAACTGCTAATAAAAATCGTAATTTAGTTATTAATGTTATAGAATATATTTCTAACAACCATGTAGATGATAAAATGGGTAATGTACTAGGTGGAATAAACTATGATGACGAAAAACAATATGCAGCCGCTATTAAGATTACTAAGAAATTTTTACAAGGTAAAGTAGATAAAGTTGATAAAGCGGCTAAAAAAGATTTATACGGCAAAGAGAAAAAAGAGGACACATCATTTGAAGCATATGAAAACAGTTTGAATATGATTACAGAAGGAACATGGGCTCTGCCAACTACTGATGAAGAAGTGGCAAAGATGAATAAATTAATGCAAAACCCAATACCATTAGGTGATGGTGGAGAAGATGCAACAAGTGCAATTGCTTTTGCATTTGGTGATGATACATTGTATGACAATTTAGGAGATGCTGGAGATAAAGATCCAACTGCAGATGCTAGACCAATTATAATGGATTGGTTAGATGGCGTAGTAGGAACTTTTGGTGTCGAATATGACAAGTATATGTCTGCTATAGCCGATGCAAACAGAATGGGTCAAATGGAATTACCTCTAGATGATGATGTTCAGTCAGTTGAAATTGAACAAGTAGAACAGACACAACCAGAAACACAAGTTGAAGAAGTTGAAGAAGTAGACGAAGTGGCGGAAAGCATTGCAAAAATGAAGGCAATGGCAGGCGTAGGGTCAAAGGCGAGGAGCAACCACGGCATACATGAAGGCGAACAAGGCTATCAAATAACACCGAGAAGTATAGTAGCAAGACAAATGCGTAAACTACAGGACATCGATCGAAACAACAAATAAGCACAAATTATATTAAAGAAGGCGGTTTTTGACCGTCTTTTTTTTTGGAAATAATTTTATTATAATAAATAAAATGTATTGAAAAAAAGTAAATACGAGCGAAATCAAGCCCCAACTTAAGGAAAAATTAATGAAGAAAATTCTAACTGGTGCCGCTTTAGTGGCATTATTAAGTACGACTGCACTTGCAGACGTATCAATCTCTGGTAGCACAGAGTTTTACTACAAGGACGTTGACTCACAAATTGCATCACAAAAAGGTGATTCAATGGGCAACTCCGATAACGAGATTAAGTTCTCATTCTCAAACAAAACAGAAACAGGATTAGATTATGGCATGGTTGTGGAAATGGCAACTGTTGCAGATTCTAGTGCAACTATTGACGAATCATCAATGTATATCAAAGGCGACTTTGGTAAAATTACATTAGGCGGTAACGATGATGTCACAGGTAGTTTTGGTATTGGTGAACATGATATAATGGACGAAGAAGTCACAGGTACATATACAAATGCATCTATCCAATCAAGTGCAGGTGAAAAAGCGTATGGTTCAGATTCAGATAAAGTATCATACATTGCACCAGCAATAGGCCCACTTACTGTAGGCGCAAGTTACATGGACGGTGGTGTTGCAGGCGATACTGATGCTACTGCTATCGGCGGTAAGTTAGCAATCGGCGACAATATTACTATTGGTGCAACTATGGCTGAACAAGGTGTATCTGGTGCGATTGATAATGAATCACACAGTATTGGTGCAAAAGTTGCATTGGGTAATATGACACTGATTGGTGCAATGAGTAAAGTAGAAGGTGCTGATGAGGACATTGATACTGTAGGTGCAGGCGCAAGTTATAAACTAAACAGTGATATGACTATAGCAGTATCAACAATGGAATCAGAAGATAGTTTAGATGTTTCTGGTACAGAAAAAGAAAACCTAAAGCAACACATGGCAGAAATTAAATATGCTATTGCTCCAGGGTTGACTGGCTACGTGAACTATACAGACTATGAATATAAGAACGGCGGAGAAGCATCAACTGATGATGATGGTTCTGTAATCCAATTTAAGATTGCGGCTACGTTCTAAAAAACTAATAAAAAAATAATTTAAAAAGGCATCAGTTTTTATGCCTTTTTTTATTGACTTGATAAATAAAGTAGCATATACTATGTGATATAGTATGTGAATAGGCACATACAAGGCTAAACAATAGGCACATTTAAGGAGAAAATAATGGCAACATCTTTGGCAGAAATTAGAGCAAAACTAAAATCACAAGAATCTCGTAGCGAGAGAACCGGCGGCGGCGACAACGCAATCTTCCCACATTGGAATATACCAGAAGGAACAACTACAGCAGTTCGTTTCCTACCTGATAACGATCCTAACAATACATTTTTCTGGGCTGAAAGGCTTATGATTCGTTTACCATTTACTGGTGTTAGAAACGACATGAATAGTAAACCTGTTGTAGTACAGGTACCGTGTGTTGAGATGTGGAACGAAACTTGTCCTGTATTGACAGAAGTACGTGGTTGGTTCAAAGATTCGAGTCTTGAAGACATGGGTAGAAAATATTGGAAGAAACGTAGTTATATATTCCAAGGTTTTGTTACCGAGAATACACTTCAAGAAGACGCACCTGAGAATCCAATTCGAAGGTTTGTAATCTCCCCTAGTATCTTTAACTTAATTAAAGATGCACTTATGGATCCGGATATCCAAGAAATG
>Ga0181413_1000136_pt1 | contig 20144 bp, 42 predicted proteins | sample 36SPOviralmetaG_FD_130111 | JGI IMG/M metagenome (GOLD analysis project Ga0181413, IMG submission 130111) | Marine viral communities from the oligotrophic San Pedro Time Series (SPOT) site, San Pedro Channel, CA, USA - 36 SPOT_SRF_2012-09-28 | ecosystem: Environmental > Aquatic > Marine > Strait... | reverse complement strand
GTTTCCATACATCGGATCTTGAACTTGCCCTCGAACTCATAGGTTACGTCAGTCCTACAGGTTGCTCTAGCGACTCCTGTATCTATAATCTTGATGGCAATCTCAATAATCTCGTTGTTGATAGGATCTAGTCCTGTTGTCTCTGTGTCTATAAAGGCTAATCTACCCATTATCCACCCCCTGTTCGTATATGTTAATGTAAGCATACTCTTCATCAATGCAAAGTTGTTCTGCATCCTCTAGTGTGCTTGGAATGTCAATACCTGTGCCTTGCAATCTCCATTCTAGGATATGCCAAAGAACATTGTATGCCCTTTGTCTTGCGTATTCCTCTGTAGAACAAAGGTATATTTGATCCTCTTCGCCAAACTCTCTATATTGTACTACCCATAGTTTCATTGTTTTTTCCTTTTGTTGTGTTGTTCGTGTTCTATACGTTTGATCTCTTCTTTTTATTCAAAAACTTTAAAGATTTTCTTTCATGCCCTCGGATGGGTTCTACTGGACTGCCCTGATCATCGAACCACCTAACACGATAAGCAACAATGTCTTTTAGAGTATCGTTCATCATTAACATTTGATCATCATATATCTTTATGACAATCCCATATTTAGCCTTACGATGTGCATAAAACGAGTTTTTCTTTCCGTATGCCGACAGTTGTACTAAGTCACCTACTTTCACTTACCACCTCTAATAGATTTGGGTTGTATATCCAACCAACGTGTCCCCATTTAACCCAAGCAACTTTCCATCTTATTGTCTCTTGATCACAACCGATGGTTTCCCTCTGAACTACGATACCGTAGTCCATACTCTGATAATGTTTAACTAAGTCACCTACTTTCACTTACCACCTCCCATCCATCGATAACACTCCATCTTGTTCTGAAACCATCGGGCATCCGTATAGCCCTAAGTTGCTTTAAGGTTATCCCTAGTTCAGCCACTGGCTTATCTCTTATCTCTACTACCAAAAACCTTTGTCTAGTTCCGCTAGGACGATTGACATACCTAGTTTTGTTTGTTATCATATCACCTACTTTCACTTATCACCTCTAAGTTCTGAACATAATAGTGGTGTTTTGTGTTTGTTCTAAGGTTGATACCTGTAAAAAGTAACGTGTCTGGATTTGCTATCGATAGAAGCAACACCTTATCCCCTAGTTGGGGTGGTACGTGTCCATTATTCACAACTTTACATAAAGTTCCTTTTCTCATTATTCCCCCTAGATAAACTGATAGAACTCGTCAAGATCAATGACAGAGACACCAAACTCTTCTGATAACGTACGGATGGTGTCACCCACCCATTGTTCCCACTCTAAGTCTGTTCTCGCAGTATCATCGCTCTCAATAATCTCTGATAGTTTATCCTGTGCGTTCATTAAGTTTTCATAATAGCAACTAATCATCATTGCATATCTCCTATACGTTTGGTTGTTTTGTTTTATTCACTTTTATTTGCATTTCTAACGCTTTTTTCAACTCTTCTCTTGGATCGTATTCTACTAGATAGCCCTTGTTTAGGGCAAACTGTCTAGCATCCTCTAGGCTATTGAAAGTTCTACCATCGCCATCGGGCTTACGGAATACACTTTCCAATCCATAAGTCCCGACTGATAGTATCACTCTACCCTTTGGTAGTTCTGTATAACAAGTCGTAAAGTTCGAACTAGAACGGTAGTGTTTGCTTGGATCATATATTTTCATAAGTCTATCCTATCGCCTTTTTTGTTAATAATCTCGCCATCTTGAATGTTATGTTTGATAAGCAACTCATATATCTTGCCGAACAACTCTGCCTCACGAGTTCCCTCGTTGTAGTCCTGTTCCGTAAAACCTTTAAGAGCATATTTCTTTTTTGTTTTTGAGTCTCGAATATATATCATCATTTCTCCTTGTGTATGTTCTATACGTTTGTGGTTTAAAGTTTATTCAAAAAAGTTTTTTAATGTTTGCCATATCCTCATACTGATCCAATGGATACTTTATATATGCACGCAGAGGCCGGTTGTGTGGATACCGTAAGGATGGGTGTTGTCGGGCAAGTCTCTGCTGAAAAGACAGAACTCCTCCTGTTGCCATCTATCAGATACCCTATCAACACCGAACCAAGCAATCTTGTAGTATGTTCTACCACCGACTTGACGTATGCCTAGTATCACCCCTTTCATAGATTTTAAAATCAAATCACCCATATTACGGACTACTAAGTCACCTACTTTCACTGATCACCTCTAACAGTTTTGGATTATATATCCAACCAACGTGTCCCCATTTACCCCAAGCAACTTTCCATCTTGTTGTCTGTCGATAACGTGTGTTGGTTTCAATCTGAACTATGACACCATAGTCCTTACTTCGATAATGTTTAACTAAGTCACCTACTTTCACTGATCATCTCCATATTACTTTGTCTTAATCTCATACTACTACCAGTCCGTATTATCCTTACTCTGTACTGGGGATTATGGGATAGGTATGTAGGCTCTTCAACTATGATTGCCTTTTCACCCGCATTTATCCAGTGTTGAACTAAAATTAAATCACCTACTTTCACTTATCACCTCCAAGTGTTCTTTTGGTATCAGAAACGATTCATTAGCAAAGGCTACAGTATAATAATCAGTTTCCCAGTTGGGGCTTGGCTGACACTCTATGATAAGCCCAATGTCGCCCGATAGTGGATGTCTTACTAAGTCACCTACTTTCATTTATCACCTCAACCATTTTACCATCGTTTAATACATATAAAGTTTTGTCATTGACTCTTATCTTGTATTGTCCAGTTCTATTACTTTCATTGCTAAGTACAATACCGATCTTACCAACACAATCCTGATGTATTGAATATGTACAAGTATATCTTACTAAGTCACCTACTTTCATATCTTCCCCTTGTGGTTGCCATTTCCAGCGTTCTCACCGACTTTTGTAAAGGATACATCGTGAATAGAACCACTACGTTGGTTGTTCCAACCACTCCATTGATCCCAACCTTTACGGTAGAGTTCGGCATCATCCTCGTTATCAAACTTGAGAATCTGAATACAAGCCATTTTACCATCACCGCTTGATACGGCTCTGACTGTCTCTTTGATTTCTGTTTGCAGTTCAATAACGCAGTCGGGGCACTCATTGATCTTGCCACCAACACGGCGTTTGAGTTGTGAATCGAGGTTGAATATGTCCTCGCAGTGAATACATGTTTTGTTGTTCATTGTTGTCTCCAATGTTTGTTGTTGTATTATCTATACGAATGATTATTTCTTTTTATTCACTTTTTTTCTAAGTTTTTTCATAAAGGCTTCTTCTATCCAAAAAGGTTGTGCGTTCTTTCCCCCGATAGGTGCGACTTTATAACGCTTTGCGCCTTTGCGAGCGTTGATGATTGGCTCTGTATTTGATAGAATAAGCACTTTGCTGATCTCGGATGGTATCCTATAGGTTGATAATATACTGCTCGGTGATGTACTAGTGTGGGTACATTCTCTCGTTGCCCTAAGAGACACCAGTTCTCCAATCTTGAACATAGGCTCTGACTTGAACGCATCAATAATCTTAACTGCATACTTGTTTGTGGATACTCTTTGCCAGTCATCGGGTGTTATTTTGTCTAAGCCTTTTGTGAATATATTCCCAAAGTAGCCTTGCGTTTCATAGTATGTCTTTATCAAGTTATATAACTCTATAAAGTCTTTTGATTCCTTTTCGTCGGCAAACTGCTTTACCTTGTAATACTCGTATTTGTCAAAGAGATTGTCTAGCAATTCATTGCTCCACTTTTCATCCCTAGTACGAGTGTCGTATATAAGTTCTCTAGTGTCTGTATCGAATGATAACCAACCGTGAAACTTTGGATTGTCTCTATTGTAGTGCTTAGAAAAATCTTCATAGCAAAGATCATACAGAGCAATAGAATATATCTGTTCCATTGCATCACATATGCTATCTTGAAACTTACCATAGCCGCGGCCGGAATGAGCAGGCTCAGGCTTTGCTAGTCTATAGCCCTTGACAAAGTTTTCAAGTTGTTCAAAAGTATATCGCTTAATCATTTATTCTCCTTTCTTTGAGTGAAACCCAATAGTCTCTTTCTCTTCTTTGTCCTCTGATTCAGACTCTGCACCCATCGCTCCACCTAGCATCATCTGCAAGGGTAAGCCACCCATAGATGACATAGAGTTCATCTTGATGATCGCACCCATAAACTTATTAAGTAAGTCATCCGATACGTTAATGCTAATGTTGATTTCGTTGTTTGTTTTCTTTCGTGACATTGTGTCTCCTGTGTTATATTGTCTATACGTTTGGTTGTTCTATTTTATTCAAACTTTTTTGATATGATTTTTATGCATATCCTTGTGTAGGTAAAAGTGGGGCTTTGTGATCCCTTTGATCTTTATCCACCCCTCTTCATCCGTTGATATAACCTCAAAGACTTTCCAAGATTTGCGGCGAGTTACTGATGAATAGACTCTTATCTTGATCTTTTGGTTCTTAACTTTCTTTTCTTTAACTACCTTCTTTCTTCTTGGCATTTCTCTTCCTGTTCTCTTCAATCATATCAACTACCCATCGCTCTCCGTGATCCTCGTATTCGGGAATGTATTGGTTTTCTAATACCAAACATTTCTCTCCTTTCAATGCGTGATTGCGTAGTTTGTATCCAGCGATAACCATCTTAGATCCTGTGGTAATCCTACCAAAGCCACCAGTCATTACTGTACAGATAGCATAAGGTACTGCCTTTAATCTTGATTTCATTTCACCAGTCTTTTTGTCCTTGTAAGTTCGCTTAAACCTACGAAACTCTATATCTGTTACGATTGCTGTTGTCTGTCCTACCTTTCCTTTAAGGACAACTAAGTCTTGTTTCTTTAAGTAAGCCATTTGCTTTCTCCTTTGTTGTATAATGTTTATACGTTTGTAGTCTAGTGTTTATTCAAAGTTTTTTAAATAATCTAATGCTCTGTCCAACAAAGCAGGGCTTTTACGATAAAAGTAAGACTCTTCACAGTATGCTTTAAAGCCATCATAATGGCTCTGTACGTCGTCCAAGATGCTCAATAGCCCCTCGTAGGTTCTAGCACTTTCAATGCTTTCAGAGTCGTTTTTAAGCCCAAGAGTCTGTAATATGACACTAGGCTGATTGTCTCTTTCTGATACCTGTTCGCCATTGACTCTAGTAGAGACACCACTTGGAAAGGCTACTGTATGTTTTATAGTCCGTTCCTCTGTGCTTTCCTTTTCGTTCTGAACTCTCGCTAGATAGCAGAGCATCATATTGCGTACCACACCCTTGAACCTATCCGAACCACCAGTCATTACCCAAATCTCATTGTCTATATCTGTGCTAGTCATAAAATCTACGTGCTGAACCTGTTTGATGTCAGGGTTATAAACCAGTGTCGATACGGTATTACCGAACACTTTAACTGCTTGGAACGTGTCGGGGTGTAGCCTAGCGATCTTTACAATCTGTTCTTTCGGTAACTGAACCGCAAAGTCCAAGTCTCCTAGTGTCCTTTCATATGCACCTACCCCATCACGAAAGAATTGAGCCGAACCGATCTCTGCGATGTTTGCAAAGAAATGTTCTGCTATTACTTTCAGTGTGAGATAGTTATCATAATTCACCCGTTGTGGGTTAAAGTTTTTAAATGCGTTACCACTCATTGTTTGCTCCTTGTGTTACTTTCATTCTATGTCTCCTGTACGTTTGAGTTAAAAGTTTTATTCATTTTTTTTAAGTCTCTTTTGTGGATAACTGTTTTCAACAAAGGTGTCCCATCGTGCTTGAACCACCTAACCCAACAGCCATAATAGCCGTGTTTTTTAATAATCATTCCATACCTAGCCATAGCCTGTATATCAACATAAGCAGAAACTTTCTCACCTTTTTTGCTTAGTCTTACCAAGTCTCCTATTTCCATTGTTATCTCCAATGTTTGTTGTTGTAATGTTTGTACGATTGATGTTTAACTTTTATTCAATATTTTTAAGTATCGTGGGCTTAGCCATGTTATAAGCCCCTCTTTTGCGAACCAAGCGATCTTAGCGTTACCATTGTTGCAGATTTCGACAACCAGTCCTCTAGGCGATACCTCTACGATAGGCAAATAATAAGAGTTGCCCAATGCTTTTCCATACATAAGTCTTTCACCTTTTTTGTTAAGTTCGATCAAGTCCCCAACTCTTATTGCACTCTTTCTCATAGCGATCCTTTACTAGGCATAGAGATACATTTGTGCGTGTGAGTCTAAGTTTATCATCACAGGCTCTATATCAATCCGTTGTAGATTGTAGTTGGGGTTCAGTTCTCCATCGACAGAGCCAGTACGATACTCTGCTAAATCTTCTCTAAGAGTCTTAGCCCACTTTCTGCATCTTTCCGTACTCACTGAACCTAAGCATAGCATAAAGTCATACTGAAAAGCGTCACCCATTCTAATCTTACCAGTGGTGCGAGAGTTAGTCTCACTCGCTTGTCCGCTCCACTGGATTACTGCATCCCCACTATCAAGTGGTGAAGTTACCGAGAAGTGACAGGACTTGAACAATCCGTGAAGAGATTGAGAACCTAACTCACTATCTAAGTCTAACTCGTACTGAATAAGGACATAGAACGGAACCTTACCACAACCAGCACTATGAGTCGAACCAGTCCATCCATTCGTAGATTGCGTTGTCTTTACCTCAAAGGCAAGTACAGTCTCGCCTTTTTGAATAGCCACATCAAAGTTACCCTCAATGTTGTTAGTACCAGACTTTGGAACAATCTCATACCCATAACTCTCTTTGAGAACCTTTGAAATAGCATACTCAAAGTCGTGACAGACACGAACTGTAATCTGTGTTGTACGTTGTGATGGATCATCCTCTGCTAACTCACCCCATTCTCTGACAGTTTTAGCACCGCCTAAATGATATAGTGAGTAAAAGTGATAGCCTGCACATTGTTCTACTGCGTGTAGAACTTCTAGGGCAAACCTTTTGGTTCGCATTGTCTCAAGCATTGTGTCGATTGTGTTAGTCATAACCACTCCCTGTGTTGTTGTGTATTTTCTATACGATTTAGTATTCAGTTTTATTCAAAAAAGTATCAATATATTCTGCTTGTAGTCTTCTTTTTTCCTCTGAATAAGATTTACACTCTTTGACGATAGATACCGATACTTGCGATGGAATACGCAAGAATACTAGTTCAGAGATAGGTATCTGACATTCAAAGCCATCTTTAAGTTTTTTTGCATACTTTTCTACTACGTCTTTGTAAGATATGATAGCGACAGAGTAAGAGTTTTCGTTACCTGTATCTACCACTAAAAGCCAATCTGATGTTGCTTTTAGCACTCTATCTTCTTTGTTCTGCAAAGTGTTGGTGAGTTTTATGGCAGTCGTTTTCTTTTTCAAGTTGCCTTTCGCTGTGTATAGACAGAACTTTTGGCTCTTCATTTCAAACTTTGTTCCGCTTTCTTCATCAATATGATCACAGCCCTCTTCGTCAATCCACTTGATCCGCCCATCAGTTATCTGCTCAAAGCACTGCTCAAGCAAATCAGACTTATCAAATCTATTTTTTCTATCATTAAGTTCATCAGCAATGTTCTCCACCATAGAGAAGAAGCCGTTGTAGTTCGGTTGGTATCTTTTGTTAAAGCCTTTCATTATTAAATCCTAGTGTTGTTGTGTATCTTTTGTACGATTGATGTTCAAGTTTTATTCAAATCTTTTTATTATTTCTGAGTATTCCCCAGTGTCTGAGGTTGCTCTGTAGTCCTCTTCTTTCATCACATAGAAATCTGTGTGGTGATACCAATCAACCACCTTAACTACGATGTATCCCTCGCCTAGTTCATTCATCTTTTCGATTGCATCTTTTCTATTACCTTGGTAGTATATTGTGACTGTTTTCATTTTCTCTCCTATATTCTTTATACGTTCAGAGAGTTTAGTTTATTCAAACTTTTGCTAAATAAATCTCATAGCCGTCTAAACTTATCGTTTCTGTCGGGTATGTTCCGCAGTTGGGATAGACAACCAAATCGTAAATAAAATCCATTCTTTCATTTAGCCATTCTTCGTTTATCACAATCTGAAGAGTTCCACGCATAAAAGATATACGATGTATGTGCGAGATTATACCCACACGCCACTCATTATCGTTCGAGTCTAATCCATAGTTGTTAAGCCAATGTCCGTTGTATCGATACTTAACCAAGGTACCTTTTGACATATATCCATTTTCGTACATATCGCACGTATTATTATTAGTCAGTCTGACAAACCTATCACTCTTCAAGCCCACCGCCTAAATCCATTTGTGCCACCCACGAACTTTCTACCAGTAACTGTTCTGCTTTCTGCAATATGATGAAAGGTTTTCCTCTGAAAGAATATGAAATCAATCCCTCATAGTTTGTCCTGTTTATGTTCTTAAACAAAATCGTGAGATGCTTATCATACTCTTTGTCGCCTATTGTGTCCCACCCTTCGGGAAAATCTAATGTTTGGCTAGGTGAAAGGACATCCCAGTGAAAGTCTGCTTCTGTTGCGTGTTCGTTTATTGCGGCTAACTGGGACATTGATAGTGAAGTTGTCACCATAGAGTTGGCTAGATTAACTAATTTAAATACTTTGTAGTCATCAATCCCTGATTCTCGCTCTTGTGGAATGTCAAACGTAATCAAATCCCAGTTAATAGAAGTTAGAATCCACTTGTCACCTTTGTTATACATTTTTGAGCCGTATCTTTTAGAGTATTTGCTAGTCATTATACAGCCTGTACCGATTCCCCTCTTTTTGAAGAATCCTAATACTGCCATTCTCCAATAATAGTTTCTCTTTTTGAGTTCTGATATGTCTCTTGCACGATCCTTGCATGATCTTACATTATGATTAGGCATAAAACAATATTTACAATGCCGAGTTCTACTAGCATTATTGGAAGATTTTTTGCTATAGCCCACCGACATTTCATCGTAAAGTTTAACGTCGGGATGATCAGAGCCGTGCTCCTCACGCTCTTTCTCTATCACCTCTTTCAACTTAGGACACGATACTCTATTGTGCCCTAGTCTGCCACAAAAACTACACTTAACTGTTTTCTTGTTGTTGCCCATCTATACTCCTTTATCCCATTGGCGGTGCTGATTTTGATCTCTTAAAGTCTTTAACCTTTTTCACGCCACTGGTAGAGTAATTATTGCCTCCAAGTCCAATTAACCTTCTTTTCATAGCAGGATGTACTTTTTTCAGTTTTCTTTGATACGGCTCTGTTCCTGTTTCCCCAGTCGGATACTTGAATTTGGCTACCTCGGACAATTCTTCATCAGTCAAATTTTTTGGCATAACCTGAACATAATCAAATGATAAGTCCGGATTTTCATATTCTAATGCAATATAACGTCTGATGTTCTCGACGCTATCTTCAAGTATTAAGACACTTTCTTTGATGTTGAACCTATTTAGTAAGTTTTGCAAATGCCCTGTTTTGAGTTTGGCTCCACTTGTTCCACGTACATAAACCTTTCCAGTATCGATACCTTGTGCCGATAAGAACTCGGATATAGCGTGTCTAGATTCGTTGTGTCGAGCAGTCAAAACTATGACTTTTGTCTCTTCTTCTAGGGTAAATCTTTTCATCAGATCAATCGTCTGCTTGATTGGTTCAGCGAATTTAGATACTGAATTAAACTCTGTGAAATCATAATAATGTTTATCCGGATTTAGAATATAACTATCCAATTCAGCCTGTGACGTTAGGTGATCTACAACTCTGTCAGTCTTATTGTCTCTGACTAGTACTGACTCTTCTGTGTCTGCCAGTGTCTTGTCGAAATCAAATACTACCAGTTTCTTCCAACTACTTTTTATCTTGATTACTTTCTTCATTTTCCCATCCTGTTCCATATTTTTGTTGTTCTCCGTCCTCAAATGTAATGACTGTCTTGTTGTCCGGATGTGGTAACACATGCACCTTTAAGAAGTCGTCTAGGCTATCAAAAATCGATATGCCACCTCTTGGAGGGGGATAAAGCCAGTGCAATACACATTGCCCTGTAGCCATTACTACGCCCTCTATAACCACACCCTCGCCCGATACTCCACTTTCATCAAAGTTTCTGCAAACCGTAAAGGTTCTAATACCTCTAGGCGCAAGTTTAGGTGGTGGCTTAGGTTTCAAACTGTCTAAGCCTTCGTCTAATAGTTCTTCTGACATATATTAACCCTCTCCGCTTATATCATCATCTCTCTTGGTGAGTCTCCTTTTGTCACCGCCAAATACTTTTGATCGATCTTTATCGGGATTACCAATAGTGTCGTCTTGGGCATCATAAACCTGAAACGCTTCTCCATAGGAAAGTATCTCTACCCCTTTCACTGCGTTGAGATCAGGCACCAAGGTACTCCTCACAAAGATGCCTATATCACTAACATCGTCTGGCAGTTCAAACTTGACATCATAAGTCATATACCAGTTCTCCCCATCTGATTTCCTATCTCTTGGCAGTGAGAGGGATGTAACTGCCACGACTGCACGAAAATCATCCTCAGTCTCTGACTTGTTTCCTCCCATAAGTTTTTTAACTTTGAAACGGACAGGGACTTTAAACAACTTTTGTTTATATGAATCGTCCTGTGTTTCAAATACATAATTGTACCATTTACGTTTGTCCATAAGGTTATTCTCCTTTTCTCAGTAAATAGGTTGATTGTTTAATAACAGCAACCTTTACATATTCTATACGTTTGACAAATCAATTTTATTCAACAGTTTAAATTTATATGCAGAAATAAACTAAATGCTCAGGTGGGGACTCGAACCCCACAGTTCTCCGTCTTTTTAATTTCAGCCTGCCCAACGGAGCATTTCACCTTTAACTGAGCACATCAATTCGTCTGCCAAAGCATTTGGACGCCGATCAAAGCAAAACATAATACAGTCGTAATTAAATTTTTTAAAGTAAGTGGGCTTTCTTCAAAATGTACCCAAGCAAGTACAATGAATACCAAGTAGCCAACTGCGAACGCAGAGAATCTTATAGCCCAAAGTGATTCCAAAACCTCATAGCCTACTTTTGTTCCATACGCAAACAGAAGCCCAACAATTGGAGAAGAAAAAATTATTATAGGCACGGAGTATTTCTTGACTGATTCCCACATAATCATCGAGTTCGATTGATACCAAGATATAACTTGTGCGAATACCAATAACACAAAAAGCAAAACTAGTTTTGTATTCATTTCGCTATGATTCCGGACGCTAGAGCAATCTGGCAGATATGTTCTAGTCTTTCTATGTGCTCAAAAGCGTCCCAAGGGTTTTTCCCCATAGCACAAACACCGTGTTGTTCTTGTCCAACTATATTAACATTATACGGGACTGACATTTTATAGAATGTCTCTGCTGCCAGTTCTTGCGATATAGCAGGGAGGACTGGGACATTGTTTCCAACCTTTGTATATCTATGTACCTCTGGAAACTCTTCTGCCAATTCTCTGAGGTTCCATCCGGCTCTCATTGCCGCTCTGGTATAGGTAGGATGGAGGTGGAGGACAGATTTAGTTCTGTGTCTGAACTTCTGTTGTAACTTCCAATGCATCTCTAGTTCTCCACTAGGATTGAGTCCGTCTAACACCAACTTATTCTCAAAGATTGGTATTCTTACGATTGTTTCAGGTATGATCGTAGTCTTTCTTACTGCTGACGGAGTGATATAAAGTATGTCTGTTCCACTTCTTCTTAATGAACAGTTCCCATCTCTAGTAGTAATCCACCCTCTTTTGTATGCTTCACGCATAACGTCACCCATTGCTGTAATCATTCAATCTCCTATCCCACCAAGTCTCGAATATATAGTGAGAAACAATTAAAAGTACATGTAGCATAACCGTGAAGTGTGTTGCTTGTTTTATAGAGCCAGTGAAAAACCACGTTGTTAGCAGGGTTATCGTGATAGAACAAATTCTCCAACACAAAACTTTTTTTAATCTTTCTTCTGATTGCCAATTAATCACTTTGATCTCCTATAGTCGTCTGATATTCTGACAACATCTTCGGGGTGATCTGTGCTTACTTCTAACAGTGTGACATCTCCTTTAAAAGCCTCGAATCTATGAACAGACAAAGGATAGACGTGGTATGCCTCTCCCTCTTCTACGATGCACTGCTTGATCTCGCCATCTCTAGTTTCAGAGTATGTCAGTTTCAGCCTGCCACTTAGTACATATATCGTTTCTTCTTTCTGTTCGTGGTACTGTAAACTAAGTCTGTGTCCTTCTTTGATGTTTAAAATCTTGCCCATATACTTTCCTCTGGCATGTGCCCACCAGATTTCATTGCCCCAAGGCTTATCTACTTTTTTCATTTTCTCTCCTTTGAAATTATTCTCCGAACTCTTCTTTACCCCAACTGTGTAAGCATCCATCATCATTTGTCAAATCTGTTCGTATTGATCCGTGCTCATAAGATTTGACTCCGAACTGAAAGTTTTTATATCCCATCAGCCCTAAATAAAACTCTAAGTTTAGAGCCATGTTTTCTGCTCTCTCCCAGTTAAGTGAAGCGCCACGAATTCTGTCTTCTGTTTCTTGTGCTAGTCTATACCAAACTAAGTATATCTTCTTCATCTGTTCTCCAGTTTGTTAGTCCATTCGACATACTTCTGTGTTGTCCTATTGACTAGCCGTTGCCAAGCCCTTTTTTCTATAGGGATCTCTAGCCTAACAGCAATCTCTTCTGCTTTATGCCAAGCAAGGACTTCTTCCATGAGCACCATTGTTCTTTCTCTAAGGTTTTTCTTCCCTGATCGATCCATAAAGAATGTAGAGTCTTCATCGTTTTCCATCATCCTAGACACATGCCCAACTTCGTGCAGAAGAATGTATAGTTTATCTCTTGGTGGTGTTGTGCCACTTACTTCAATCTTCTTGCTTCCATAATGGTATATGAATGCATTGTCTTCTGCCAAAAGTTCTACCTCTGCACCATACTCTAAGTGTGCATAGCGACAAACTTTTTGTGTCCATCTATAGTATTGGGAGTGTTCGTATTTGTAATCTAACATTCTTCATAGCCTTGATCGTTTAAAAACTTTTTGAAGTCATCGCATCCACCGATAAACTGCAACTCTTCTCCAGTTATCCTAGAGTTCTGTGTTATGATAGGCACGGTGTCATGTTCATACTTTCTTTTCAATAGAGTATAGTAATCCTCTGATTGATCTACCAGTACAAGTACGTGGTGTAGCCCATGCTTGTTCATTAAATTAATTGCTTCTACACAGAAAGGGCAATTAACTTTTGCGTATATTGTAAAATAAGTTAGCATCATCCTTTTAGGATTCCTTTTGGATTAGTGTATAGTTTCGTTTTCACGTCTCTTACAGAACCCACTACTACCATCTCTTGCCCACTAGATCCTTTGTGCAGGATCACTCTTGTGAATTCAGCGGCAGAGTTAATACCATCTGGTAGTCTTCCTTCTGATAATAGTCGCTTTGTGTTCGTATCGGGTACTAGTGATACGACAAAGTCTGGGTTGATAAACACTTCTCTTAGTGAATATGACTTTGTTGTTGCAGAGTTCTGCATTACCTCAATTAACTTTTTCATAACTTCTCCTTTTCGTGTAATAATTAATCTTACTTAAATCTACTATGATTTCTTTGTCCCCGTCTATCATTATCCTGACAGGGTATGGGTATACAGGCAAAGATACCTGCGTACCGTTTGGGCATGAATGCCTATCATATTGCCCCAAGAAGATCCCTTTGTAAGATTTTGGTGTTAATGTTAGTTGCCAAGTATTTTTGATTGTTATCCATGCGCCTTGCTTTATTGTTACCAAATCGCCGGGCATGTAAGTGCTACTGTACATCTTCAGTCTCCGTCGTGGGAAACTGTCTAGCGATTCTTATCTTTTCATATGATAGACAAAGAGATTGTTGCTCTTCTAAGTTTTGATCTATTAGTGCTAGGATTCCCCTAAGGCTTTCGATATCTTCAGACGCAGTAACATACATACCTTTCAATGCATTATCGCATGCTAGTTCTAAGATTCGCTTGGCTCCAGCAAAGCGTTCGCCGACTGTTTTAAGTCCATCGTCAATCTCTTCCGGAATCTCATCTAGGTACAATGTTTTTTGTATTGTTATTTTCATATTTTCTCCTATGATACTTATTATACGTTTGGGCAACTGTCTTTATTCAATTTGAATTATTGCATGGTTGGTATTTAGCAAAGTTGATGCTGCAGATACAGCATTTGTCAATGCAGTTTTGGTTACCTTAACAGGATCAATGATGCCCACTGAATACATACAGGGGTGGTAACAATTGTGTCTGAAATCATAACCAAATCCGTCGTCTACCCTCTTTTCAACTTTGCCTAACATAATATCCTCAGATACGCCACCATTAATACATAGTTGCCTAAATGGAGACTCACAGGCTTTAAGTAGAATCTTTGAACCTAATTCTTGATCATCGTTCTCAAATTCCAATTCTAAGCCCTTTCTCGCTCTTAATAGGGCAGTACCCCCACCAGTTGTGATACCGTCCTTCTGTGCTGATTTAACGGCTTCTAAAGCATCTTCTATGCGGTGCTTTGTCTCTATCATTTCAACATCAGTAGCACCACCAACTCGAATAACAGAAACACCACTAGCAAGGCGAGTGATCCTTTCGTTATAAGTTCTTGCCTCGTGATCCGACTCTGTTTGTCTGAGGAGGGCTTTAACAGCCTCAATCCTTTTTTCGACTTCTTCTCCTTCACCTTTACCTCCAACGAATGTAGTCATTGACTTTCCTACTTCTATAGATTTACAGGTTCCTAAGTGCTCGATCTTAACGTCACGCATTAGAAGCCCTGCTTCCCTAGAGATATAATTAGCACCAACAGAGATAGATAAGTCTTTTAAAATAGATTTTCTTTCTTCTCCATAGCGTGGAGCCTTGATTGCCACGATACGCATCGTACCTCGAATAGCATTCATGATAAGTGCAGCAAGTGCTTGTCCTTCGATCTCTTCGGCTACAATGACAAGAGGACGTCCGTCTCTTGCTACTTGCTCTAGAAGAGGGAGCATTTCATCTACCGTCTCAAGTCGTTCATCAGTGACTAATACCAAAGGATTGTCATAATAACATATCCCTCGTCGCTCGTCTGTCATGAAAGCACCTGCTGCGAAACCTGAATCTATCTTGAATCCCTCGATCAAGTCAAGAGAAGTCTTGTTCGATCTTGCTTCTTCGATGATGACGGTTCCATCCTTACCTGCGAGATCAACAGCCTTTGCTACCAAGTCGCCAATCATCTTGTCGTTGTTGGCAGAGATGCGAGCAATGTGCTGAATGTCCTCGACAGATCGGATAGGACGTGCAGTGCTCGCTAGATTCTCTATCAAAGCGTTACAAGTCTTATCCATTCCTCTTTTAAGTTCGATTGGAGAAACACCTGATACAATGTACCTTTGTGCCTCATTGACAATCGCTCTTGTCAGTACAGTTGATGTTGTCGTACCATCACCTGCGTTTGTATTTGTTTCGTGACTTGCTTGCTTTACAATCTCTGCAATAGCGTCAGTCACAGGATCGATACCTCCGAACTCTCTAGCAACTGTTACACCGTCTTTGGTTACATAACAAGGCTTACCTTGGTTCTTGAGAAGGACATTCTGTCCTTTCGGCCCTAAAGTAGAAGCGACAGGCTCTGCTAACTCATTAACTGCATCAACAATAGCCTGTCTTAACTCTTCACCCTTCAATACGATTTTCTTCACTTTTCCTCCAATGATTATTCGTTATATATATTATACGATTATAATCACGGTTTTATTCAAAGTCAATGTCTTTTAGTTCATTTTTTGCCATTTCTCTGATAAGATCGATAAGTTGCTTAGATTCAGAGACTGACGTACTTGGATCCTGAAATTTAAAATCGGCTCCTTTTGTAAATGCCTCGCCTTCATCTTTTTCTTTCTGATCGGATTGAACAGTCTCGCCTTGAGTTATAACCTCTTTTAAGTTGAAGAAAATGTCATTAAATGATTTTTTGAGATTTTTTACAAAATCAACTGCTCCTTCGCCTTTTGATTTTTTGGCATTGTATCCTCTCACAGATTGCTCCATTTTTTGCGAATTTACGTAAGCACTTTTAATTGCCCTGATCAAGTCGTTTGTGGTGTTCTCAGTCTGTTGTTGTAGGTATTTGGCAGTCAAGCCAAGACTTTCGGCATCGATGGTTGGAGTCTCCACAACATATGTTGGACTGTTCTTGAGTCCATAGGCTGTTGCTGCTTGAGGAAAAAGATATATTTTTTTAGAATCCTGATCTAATTCGAATGTTGCTTCGACTTTTGCACCTCCAGCGCCATCTGATATGTAAAAATCAGATTTATATTTACCTTTTCCATTATCAGCAAGTTCATCGTAAAACACTCTAGTTAGGTATATGTTGAGCCGATTATATTGAGAGTCTTGTTGATCCCCTTTCTTATATTTTAACACGGTGATATACAAAACAGATTCTCCTGAGTTTTTAACCATTGCTAAAATTCCTTGTCCAAATTCATCACCAAAAGATTGACTAATGGCACTCATCCCAGCGTCCTTATACATCTTGGCACTGAAAAACAAGTTGTCTGAACTAACACCGGGTATGTTCATGATATTATCGGCTGCTCCATTTGATCCTCCAGCAACAGGCATATTAAACATAACCGCTAAATACTTTTCAAAAGCCAGTCCAGAAGACACACCATCATAATGCTTTCCTAAATCTGCCAATGCCAAGTATGCTGCAGCATTGTTCATAAACTGAAAAGATTCTCTAGCGTTCATATTGTCCACTTTGGTTTTTAGATCTGATTCTTTTACGATAGCACCAAAGTCTTGTAGAACCTTTAGCCTTTCAGTGATGGTTGAGCCCGGCACAGCAGAAAAAAGTTCTTTAATTGATTCAGAAGTTCGAATAAAGCCGTTAAAATTTTTAAAATCAGTTTTTTGATTTTGTTCGCCGGCTTGTTTGGCTTTTTTGTCAAAAGTAGCCACACTTTGCACATCTCTAGCCAAATCTGGAGTACCAAAAGCGTCTGTAGTATCAACAGCATCAACCTGCGTTGTGCTATCTGAAACATTAGCCAGAAGTCCGGCTAAAACTTTTGCTCTCTCTTTTTGCTCATCTGAAGATAAATTATTGTCTGTCATGGCATTGTATGCATCCACCATTTTTTGGACTTCTTTTTTGGAAGCATTGGATCCATATTTATCAAAGAAATCAACTATTTTTTTTCTATTTGCTTCGACTCCGCCATAACTGAATGCTTTTCTAAAGTCTTTTTGATTAATGTCTGTGCCCGGATCTGCAATTGCAGCAACTATTCCCATTTTGCTATATAAATCGTCGTCTATAGGGCTCTTGTTGATTCCAAATTTTTTGATTTGATCGTATCCGGATATTCTTTTTTTGTAATTACTCAAGGTTTCACCACTCTTTCTTGCGTATCTTGGGATATTGTTGTCGGCGACGGCAATATTTAAATTTCCTATCTCTTCCAACTTCTCTTTCTCAATTCCTTTCTTGAGTGCTTCAAGTATATACTTTTTATCTAATTCTCTCATTCTATATTTCTCCTAGTAGTTTTTCAATGTCAAGTCCAGCGCAATCTATCTTCGATCTCTTGACGTGATAATGGCTCAAGAAGCCCTTTGTTCTGCCGTTGGCACAGTTTGTATTATAGACGTTCTTAGAAGCGCCTGTAGGTGTCTCTAAGGAGACGCCACACGCCATATTGATTGCCTTCCATAACGCTTTCAGTGCTTCCAACTGAACTGGGTAGAAACCCAAGTGAGCACCTAGTTTTCTTCCATGAACCTCTGCGTCTGTAATGACAGGACGTTCTCCGAAGCCATGCTTGCGATACCACTGTTGCCATTTGAGATCATAAGCGTTAGAGATCTCAACACCAACAGATAGGTTGTTGATCTTCGAAACACCTGCATGCCATGCGATATGCTGAAGATCCATTGTCTGATAGATGGTTCCATCGTTATCAATAAGGAAGTGGACACTGATACCTCTCCTGTCCAAGACACGTTGGCATGTCTTAGCATTAAGACACACATCCCAGTGGTTGATGAACTGAGTGATCTTTCTAGGTTTCTTTCCTGCTTGAGAGCGATAGGCTCCCAACTTTGCCATTAAGCCGCCTTGATCTGTCCATAGAACGGTTTTATCCCATTCGATAGGAAACTCTTTAGAGTTATAAACAATACGTGCTAAGCCGTCATTGTTGTAGTTAGGAGACACATAATCAGAGATCTGTGCTTCCCTTTCGTTAAAGATGATGCGGAACGTCCCCGGCCCACACATGCCATCGGCATCCAGTCCTCTGTCTTTCTGCCACTTTCGGATAATGCGCGTGAGTTTCTCATCAAACGCATCGTGTCCGAACCAAGTTGGATCCCATCCTAACTTAGCAGCGGACGCTTCATTATAAAATTGCTTATCTACAGCCATAGTATTACTCCAATATTTTATCTGCAATTCCTAAATTAATTGCTTCTTCTGCATTTAAATAGACGTTTTGTTTCCTTCTCATAAAACTTTTCAGTTGTTTTTTTGTCATATTTGTTGCATCTGCAAGAGATTGAAGATATATGTCTTGCATTTTCTTGATTTCTGTTAGTTCATTCTCAAGATTATGAAGAGAGCCATGATTACCAGCAATCACTGAGTGGATCATTACACGGCAGTTCTTTCCGATATACCGTTCTCCTTTAGAGCCTGATGCCAAGATAAGCACACCGGCAGACATAACCTTTCCAATTCCGATTGTCTCAATAGGACAGTCCTTCTTAACCACGTTCATGATGTCAACTAGTGCTGCCATTTCATCAGCAGAGCCACCATATGTAGATATATACAACTTGATTGGCTTTCCTTCTTCTGTTAGTTCGCCTTCATCATCATACTTAGGCTTGCCTACGTGTTGCAACGTCAACAGTGCAGAGATTACTTCTGCAATTCTTTCTTCGTCTACGTCGCCATAGAGTCCCACCGATCTCATATTGTTAAGATCATCTTCTTCTTTTTCTGCTTGTTCTGCTTTTTGAGCAACCATTTCTAATAATTCTTGAAGAGTAATTTGTTCCTCCTCTTCTTCTCCATCAAATTGCTGATCTTCAGCAACTTCTTCTGATGTTTCTTCAATTTCTTCATTGTCTTTGTTCATAAATTCTCCTTTTGGTTAAACAAAAAAGGGCACAACTAAACATAGTCTGCCCTTATTATACGTTTGAAGTATGCAAAATATTCAATTATTTACGTTTTGCAGACTCTCTGAGAAGGCGTCTTGCGACTCTTCGAGTGACTTCAGCGATAACTTCTTCGTCATCAATTGCTTCAGCACCAGCGGCATCTAGATCAGCATCAACTCCATCGTCAGCCATCCCCATATCACCTCCTTCGGGTGCTGCGTCCATGTCGTCCATGCCTTCGTCGTCCATGTCGTCCATGTCCTCATCGCCTTCGAGTTCCATAGAGACACCTTTTTCTTCAGCAAATTTCTGAACATGTGCAAGAAGATCCATAACAAGAGATTCGGCGGCTTCACCTTCAGGTTTCATATCCATTTCATCTTCAGTTTCCATGTCCATATCCATTTCAGGACTACCTTCCATGCCCATGTCTTCTTCTTGCTCTTTAAGTTCTTCTTTCTCTTCTTCCTCTTCACGATTACCCATTCCGTAACCTTCTTCCATCTTTTCGTCGTCTTCTTCTTTCTTCTCGGCATGTTCTGCTTCGCTCAGAAAGTTAGAAACGTAAGTTGGCTTGATGTTTGCGTACTTCATGAATTTACGAGTAGTACTCTCGTTTAAAATTAATTTCTTTTTAGCCATTTTTAAAATCTCCTTTTGTCATGACAAATAAATGCATTTTGTTTTAATTAGTGACACGCAATCCCAAGATCATAAATCCGGATGATCTTTTTCAATTATGTCGAAAATATTTTCAATTTCAGAATCCTTTAAAATAAAGTCCTCTTCAACAGTATTTAGTCCTTTCGATATCATTTCTTCATTCTTTTTGCGATTTTTAGACGATTTTCTATATGTTTTTTCTTCTAGAACC
>Ga0181413_1000134_pt1 | contig 20152 bp, 9 predicted proteins | sample 36SPOviralmetaG_FD_130111 | JGI IMG/M metagenome (GOLD analysis project Ga0181413, IMG submission 130111) | Marine viral communities from the oligotrophic San Pedro Time Series (SPOT) site, San Pedro Channel, CA, USA - 36 SPOT_SRF_2012-09-28 | ecosystem: Environmental > Aquatic > Marine > Strait... | reverse complement strand
GAAATAAGAAATAACTCATCATCTAACTTTGTTAGTTTTCCTAGTGGTAATGTCGGAATAGGCACTACGTCTCCCAATCAGAAATTAACAGTTGAAGGCACGATGAGCCTGAAGGAACAGGCGAGTGCCAATGCAGATACAGCGGCATATGGTCAGTTGTGGGTCAAGAGCGATAGCCCCAACAATCTATACTTCACAAACGACGCTGGCAATGACGTTCAGATTACAGACGGTTCATCGCTTGCAGGTGGAAGCAGTGCAGAGAGTGATGGATCGAAGCCTGTTGTGTATATGGACAGTGGATTCACCGATGTAAATCAAACAGAGCGAACCATACCATTCGATACTGAGGTATTAGACCCTTCAGGCAATGCATCTAAAGGTGCTGATGGTCATATTCGTATTGCTGATGCTGGATACTATGAGGTTTCTTACAGCCTTCCCATTAATGATGATGGAAGCACCCTCTCTGATAGGACAAGGATATTCGCTTTTGCCCAGACTGCGAGCAACGATTCCTTTTCTTCTAACCTCACAACTATCACACAGTCAAGGTCACAGGTCTACACAAGAGAGGCTTCCGGTGGTTCAGGTCTTTCTGCCTCTTTCATCTATCAGCATACTGCTAACGATTACATTAGAATAAGAATAGATGCACAGAACAATACAAACATATCAACTGAGGTTAACCAATCGCAAATCAGCATCAGGAAGTTATCTACTCCTGCTGATAGGGAGTTTGTCATAAATGCTGCCGAAGGAGATTTTTACGTTACATCTACGGCAGGAGCAGGAAATGCAAATGGATTCTTCTTGGGCTATGGTGACGCAGAACGAAACACAACTCAGAGTTCTTCAGGCTCTGATATTGGTTTCCCTATACCAAAAGATTGTGAGTTAGTCAGCATACATCTATCCTTTGGGAATAACGGACTTGAGACCAACTCTTCCAATCAAACAATTACGGTATTCAAGAACAGGTCTGCATCAACTACTACATTCACATACAATGCATCTGGGTCAAACCAGCTACCATTCTCAAGGTCATTCACATCCTTCAGTGGGAATGGCACTACATACTCAGCAGGAGACACATTTAACTTGAGAGCAACTGGATTGTCAGGATACACTAATACACAGGTTGGCCCTGTTAGAGCTGCAATAACATTCAGGGAGACATGAGGTGATTAGATGGCAATAGAAGAAGTGACTATGGAATATGCAATGGGTTGTGTGAGATCGTCAAGAGACTATATGTTAACGACATATGTAGACTACTATCAATCGAAACCTATGCTTTGGAACAGTCTAACCGCAGAACAACAACAAGAGCTCGCAGACTACAGGCAGGCATTGCTCGACTGGCCAGAGACATTACAAGAGATATACGGCGATGTGCCCCCTAATTCATACGCAAAGCATCAACCATCACAGCCACAGTGGTTCGAGTCACATCCTCGTGGAATCATGTTCCCATAGGCTGTCATGACTGACAACTTTATGAACCAAATATGCTCAGGATGGCCCAATGTCGAAGAAGAAAGATGCCGTTCCAGCTAAAGAAAATGTCGAAGAAACCAGAGAAGTCACAGCTGAGGAGCTGCTTGGGATGTTCAGGCAATCGGAGGTCAGGTCAGCTGACCGGATGATTTTTCTTCGGTCTTTCGAGAAGTTTTACAACGACATAAATAACGCCAGAACCGTTCTATTGAGAGATTTACAGGAAATCAACACTCAGATTGGTGCACGTAATATGGGCGGTATAACGGGTGACGCAGCTGAAATTGCTGATGAGACCGCTGAAGAAGAGTGAATCATACATAGTGCTTAAGGACAATTGTCCTCCGTGTGCTTCTTGATAACTATGGCGAACACGCTATTCAAGGGTGATTTGGCGGAGGTCTCCTTCGGTAAAGAGACGGGACTGAGGGCCAACGGATACACAGGACAGACCAACTGGAGTCACCTATCTACGACGGGAAACGAGAGCACACTGACATTCGGGGACAACAACTACTGGGTCAGCGGAGGGAATATTCTACTTCCAGACAATTTATTGGTAGGGTGCACTCTGAAGATCGAGGGAGGGGATGCCTACAGTGCAGACCATTTCACTAACACGAAGAGAACATACTACATCACAGGCGTGGACACCACCAATGCAAGGATAACCGTTCAACCAGCTATGCTGACTGCAATCAACACAGCCAGCAAGACTGGAGATAACGTGGTTATTGATTTTTTCAAGGCACCGACATTCGAGGGCACGATGACTGACGCCGCTCAGCAGGCCAAGACAGACCAATTCATAGGACTACTCAACGAGTTTGCCATACCTGAGCCACAGATAGATGTGAGGAAGCAGCATATCGTTGGCCTCGGAAGGGACGTGAACGTCATAACAAGTGGGCGAGAGACGATGAGTGGGGGCAACATACAGCTCAATGCCCACACCATGAGATGGATCAAGTATGCACTCGGCGGGCACACCGCAAGGAGCCAAGGAGAGTTCGCATTCAGCTCAGTGGCAGGAACAGCAGTCGGCGGACTTCCTCTCAACATAAAGACAGGAACACCAACAACTGGCCTATTCGCAGTTCAAGTGTATGGGACTGACACCACAGACGATTCTATCAGTGCCGTGAATACCTCAACATTGGCCATGACTAATAATGGCGAGACTGGAAATATGCTATTGGGTGGAAGAGCAGCTACCGATACAGGAACGGACATCACGCTGGACTCCAACATAGCGACTCTATTCGAGAACGCCGGGGCAACGGGTGGCGTCTTCAAGGTGCTTTCTTCAGCAGGTGCTGTTCTATACGGGTCATACGGTTCGATATCCTCAGCTGTCATGGGTAGCTGTGCTGACATCGATTCAGGAGCATTGGCACGAGCACAGACGGACAACAAGGCCGTTTATGTCCTTGCAGCTGTAGAATCCGACATTTCAACTGGAGACATCCGTGTAAGCGTGGGTGCAACTAATGCGGCCAAGTTCACAGCTGGGTCTACATACGTCCAGATCATAGACAAAGACAAGTTCACCATCCCCGGACAGGACGAGGCCGTCACATCGAGGCAGATTCACAAGCACGAGCTGAGAAGAGTCATCGGTATAGGCTCTACCAACGGTGGAGACGCTGGCTACATCTATGTCGAGGAGCCATTCATGTTCGATCACACGGCCACGAGCTGTGGTGTGGAAAGGCTGCAATACGGAAGCAACTCGAACAGAGGCAGTGCTCATATCGACTCTACCAGCAAAGAGCTGCAATTCGGCGTCACGCACACATACTTCGGTCATGACGTGCTGCCATCCTTCACGATAGAGCAGTCATTCAGGCAGAAGGACGTTGAGGCAGACTCCAAGCAGCTCTTGAGACTATACAGCGGCTGCAAAGCCACGTCAGCTACGGTATCCGCAGACACAGAGGGCGAAGTCAAGCTAGAGGTTGCATACGAAGCATCACGCCACTACACTGAGACTACTAACACAATCACGCCACACAGGATGTTCGACAACACCGCAAACACTTCTACTAACAGGAAAATCAGTGGCATAGCCATTGACGGCGAGAAGCCGTTCCTATTCCAAGACGTGAACGTCAATGTATTCGGACGACCAGTGTTGAGAGGCACTGAGTTCAGCTTGCAGGTGGCCAACTCCACAGAAGCTCGCTGGTTTATCAGAGGATATGAGGGCACAACGTCTGACAACGACCAAGTCCAACACGGTGGAACGCAGATGCCACTTGAGATAACTGAGGGACAGAGAGAATACACATTCACTATGAGAGCCATGGTCGAGGATGACAGAATGTGGGAGGAGCTCAGAACGAGAAGACACCACAGGAACACCAACGACATCACAATCACCATGACGAAGGTCGGTAGCAATGCTACGAGAGAGACAGCTACCATTACACTTGAAGACTACACCATTATGAAGGCTGATCATCAAGTGCCTTCAGACAAAGGGCCAGTATTCGCAGAGATTGAGTTAGTGGTTAGACACATGAAGGTAACTGAAAACTCACCATACTACATAATGTAAAGCAATGCTTATGAACGATATAACAAGGAGATGAGACAATGAAGATAACCGGAATAGCGAGTGATGGGTTCAAATCCTATCTAATTGATTGGACGATAACTCCAGAAGGAGTGGAATCTCATGGAGGTTCTTTGGATATTAGCGGGTTATCCGTGAGTGGAGCTCTACCAGCTACACCAGCAGAGGCAGTCGAAGAAGTCGTATATACTGACGGATACGAAGACCAATCTGTTGTAGAGCTGAGAACAATGCTCTCACAGAGAAGCGAACCAGTATATGGAAACAAATCAGATTTAATTAACAGACTCAGGGCGTGGGATGCAGCCAACCCTGATGGTTTGGAAGAAGTAGTAGCTGTGGAGGATTCGGGGGATTCTGAAGAAGCAGCAGTAGACGAGTCGGAGGCTGAGACAAGTGAGTAATCCCTTTACAATCAGCAACACACCCGATCATTATGAAATCGAGACTGACGAGGGAACCCTCGGAGTCTGGGTAAAACCACTATCTTGGATACAACAACAAGAGGCATTGACTAAATTCGTTGAATTTAACTTTGAAGGAGAGGACATATCTCCCTCTCTTGACTTCGGCGGATACTGGAAATACGTCTTGAAGGAGTGCATCACAAAGACCGAGCCTAAGCTATCATACACTGACTTATTGAATCTAAAGCCTGATGTTGGTAGTAAGCTTGCTAAGGTGCTCCCAACCCTCACTGACTTGATGACAAGTCTGGCGGAGGATTCGGCAAACCCTTTGGGATAAACTTCTCCGATCTGAAGCGATACATAGACAGTGACGGAGAAGTAAATCCCTTCAGCAAAGAACAGGCGATGATACTCTCGTATCAGACCATGAGGTTCGTGTTGGGCACTCACTTCAATTGCCCACCGCACTCTTGGGATGACCAACCATTTGACCGTGTTATGCTGGATTATATGTTCGTGCAGGCCGTGCAGCAAAAACAATCAGCTGAGATGGAAAGGAAGCAGAAAGAGATGAAGCGTCAGTATAACAAAGGCAACAATAAAGGTGGCCGTGTTATACGGACTACCAGCGATGCGGGGGAGCTGGAGGACTACTTTGACCGTATCAACGCTGAGATGAGGGAAAACGATGGTTCTCAAGGGTTTAGCTGATTCTCTAAAAACCATCAGACTGCTCGCTGTTGGAACCGATGCATACGGCAAAGCCACACAAAAATCAATAGTCAAATATCAGGTTATGAGGGGTCTTTTGGGCCCTATTGTCGATCTGATGTATGAGCTGAAGTCTAACGTCCAGCTTCTGACAGAAGTCCTCGCACCAAATACAGAGGCTATGGAGAGTGCAGAGGAAGCTGCTACGGCACTCGTTGGGCCATTAGACCTCATGGTCAAGTCATTCCGTGCTATCGCAATGGGCCTGCTATTCTTGGTGGGTATGTTCATCACTGTGACAGCTGTGCTGATAACATTCACAGGTTCTTTCGCAGGAGCTACAGAAGCATTCCCCGCATTCTATGAGGGCTTGGGCGATATTTACAATTCAGTCATGAGTGTAGTGGATAGCCTTCAGCAGATCGGAGCAGTCATTCTATCACTGGACTTTGGCCCTCTGCTTGAAGCGGGTGCCATGTTGTTTGGCGGTTTGATCACGTTCGTAGTCAGCTTCGCCGTTGCATTCTACGGATTCATAGCCGATATAATGGATAGTCTTGTGACACTATTCACATACATGGAAAGCTCAGGGGCATTCCAAGCTATCATCAACGGCATATCTGGGATAATAGTTGCTTTCACGATGGCATTTGGCTACATCTTCCAAATCTTAGATGCACTTGGTATAAACTGGGGAAGCATATTCGGGTTTATCAGCGGCGTATTCAATGGCTTCGTAGATTTCTTGATCAACAGCGGGCTGCTTGTTTTCTTCGCTGAATTGATTGAAATTATTGGACTCATACTGCCGCCAGTGGTATTCGTTGTAGGGGAGATTCTCGTCCTATTCGCCTCTTTGATTGGTTTCTTATCGGGGCCGTTATTTACTGCCTTTGGAAGCATCATTAGTATCATAGTCAATCTTCTTTCTGGTGCTATCGCAACTGCTGTCGTTTCCTTTAGGTTGTTCTTCGCCGGAATATCGACAATACTGGAGCTTCTCACAGCTGTATTCACAGGAAACTTTGGTGAGATACCCGGCATTTTCAAAGGTTTCCTCGGAGAAGCGAAGGACATATTCGTAGACTTCGGAAAGAGCTTGAAAGCTATTATGATAAACATCATAGATGCGATTTTGGCTCCATTAGGATTAGGCTTTGATGATTTGAAAGCACTTGTCACTACTATATTTGAGGGCATAGAATCGGTGATTATGGGCTTCATAAACATAGTCCAACCTCCATTGGAGAAAATATTTGGATTCATAGGAGATGTGGTCGGCGGTGTAGGAGATGCAATTGGAGGCGTCATTGGAGGGGCTGGAGATTTCTTGGGCGGCATCAACCCATTCCACGCTGGAGGTATAGCTACTGGGCCAGCAAGCGGGTATCCAGCCACTTTACACGGGACAGAAGCCGTAGTCCCGTTGCCAGACGGTTCGTCCATACCTGTCACACTGAAGGGAATGGGCGGAGGTGGTGGCGAGAACGTCACTGTCAATATCAGCGTCAGTGGCGGAGGTAATGCACGAGAAGTAGCAAGAGCCGTAAGCCAAGAGGTTCAGCGTGTCTTCAGGAACCGTTCGAGAGGCAGTGGCTTTGGTAGGGGGACTCTGTGATGCCTAAGATACAACTACTACGAAGAGACAGCTCGGTGATCGAGTTAGATGCTGAGAACATTACATTCGCAATAACAAGAGGGGTGCAATCATTCCCTCTGCCTTTCATAGCTACGAGATACGCAATTGACCTCAATCAGACCGATGTCAGCATTAGTATCAACGGGATTCTCAGTGACGATGAGGGCGAGGCTCTAGGGACAGGTTCGGCTTTCACTATCGACTTGTCTCAATCATCGGGACAAATACCCAGCTCCACATGGTATGGGCAATACTCAACCTCGGCTGGTGCTTGGAACACGGTCAAGGCGGATTTGGATGGCGTGGACATCTCATTCAAGTCAGTGGGTCAGAAGACAGCTGGTTTGGGAGAGACCACGTCCATAAGACTGGCTAACGGAACCACCACATCCAGTGTGGCTGACAGCATCATAGGCGTCAATATTAGCAGCACCACTACTACACAGACGCTTTCATCCACGATTGCATCAGCTCTGGCATCTGCGAATATAACAGTGAATGGAGCTACCACGCCCTTTTCATCTGCCTTCTCGGTGTCTACCAGTCAAGGGCAGCAGAAGAATAATTCATACTATCATCAGACAGGGGATGTCAATTCTGTGTATGCTGGAGAAAGAATACAGATCAAAAACAAAACCATAGGGAAATCTGGTAATTTAGGTGTCACAGTCACAAAGGGAGTTAATGCTGGAAGCAACACCTTCGCTCTAATAGATGGCTCTCAAGGACGATGGGACAAACAATTTCTTGTTACTAATTTTACAGGAGGTCTGGATTCTACCAAGATGACGATGGGAGATAAGGTTCAAGAGATTCTGAATCTGACGAACGCATCGGCTGGTGGGGCTTTAATTTCTCCGAACGTAATGACTGGTGCTGTCTTAGATTTGCCCAGTAGTGTATCTTCTTTTGATGCGTCACGATTCTTGAATATAGAAGACGCAGCTACAGTGAAGAAGTATATCATAGGTGTCAGAATACCCTATGAGTCGATAGCGAGCTCTCCCGTGGGGCAGAGAGTGTTGAGACAATATATCGTTCCAGCTGGGCCCGGAACAGATTACGCTCCCGAGAAGAACACTCAAAACTACGATCCTACTATTACTGTGAATAATCAGATAATCAGACCTAACCCATATCTTGAGCAGGGAGTGGCTATACCTTGTGTCTTGAATACATGGAACCCCTCTTACAATGCAGGTGATGGCTACTGGGGCTATGACCTCACTCTATCAGTAGTAGAGCAGCTTGTGGGGATATGATACATGGGGATTATTCGATATCACGGCAAAGCCGTCCGGCTTAACGGCCTGACAGATGGGTTAGTCGTCCCAACGGGAAAATTCAAGGAATCGGGTAGGGACTTGAGGCATCCTGAGTTTTCAGCTACGGCCAAAGCACCAAAGAGCGATGCCAGCAAAATAGGAAGGAGGCACGAAGAGCAGATATCAAATCCTCTCAATTCTATACGTGGTGCTTTCACAATAGACGCTTGTATCATACCCGATTATGGCGGAGTCATTCTCGAAAAACCCGGTCAATTCAAACTTAGCTACGGTAATCCATTCTCAGCTGGGCCATTGGTGTTCGATGTCACCACTGATAACAGGACATATAGAATAGAGACATCATACAACGCACCTCTAGTAACATCAAATCACTCAGGCTCATACTCTGGTGGAGAGCACAAGCCACAGAATTTGACCATATCAGAACAACCACTCGTGTTTCTAAACGCTCAATTCAACAGGAGCTTTATTCGATGCTTCGTCAATGGAGATTTAGTAGGGGAATTGAATTTTGGAGGTGAAGACCCACTGGTCTCTCAGTCATCTTCTGACTTGTTCATAGGCGGACAAGGAGGAGAATACCGTGGTTTGATCGAATCCGTGAGACTAAGCATGGGAGTTATAGAGCCGAAGATCGAACCGCTGACTAAATCAGACTCAACATTAGGACTATGGAGATTCGATGATGAGATTGATGTCCCTGATATCTATTTTTTTAACAACGCACGTTCTGCTGTGACCTATCAGGGTCGTGATGGCCCCGACACTCATGACGGTCTTATGCCCATCCCAATGGTCGCTATGGGGCACACCTTTGCAGTCAGCAACAACGTAAATAGCTTCAAGCTCAGAGACTACCCAGCTAATCCAAATGGCAGCGTAGACCGTTATACCGCATTGGAGAAGCTGGCTGCATACCTTACAGGGACTCAATTGAAGGATGTGAAGAATCAATCTTGGTTCGCTACAGGAACCTTAGATTTGACAGGAGCTGACTATTTCTCAGGTGTCCCAGCTACATCTCTGAATGTAATCATAAATCATTCAGGAACACATCCCATGACTGGAATATCCGCAACCCCTTCGAGTCAGATGGTAAGGTATTCCGATGAGAACGTGCAAGCCACGGCTGCGGCAGTAGACCTCAACCCCATGTCAGTCAAACCTGAAAGGCTCAGAGTCACAAGCCTCGATCTTGTCAATTCAAAGCTGACGTGCACGTCGATACATCTTGCCAATGATGAAGCTAACAATGGAGTGGACAATCTACCAGAAGAACAGTCCTCCATATTCTACCAATCAAGAACGGACGATGTCCCTGTCTGGTTCGTATTGGGAAAATCAGACGTGCTTATTGATCCGGGCAACCCTAATGTCGATGCTGGCGTATCAGGTCAGAAGACAAGAGCAAAGGACACATTCACCAAGTATCTGTTCACTCACAATCAGAAGTTCAAGGATGGGACGGACTTCGCCAACGATGCTTTCTTCATATCTCCAAAGAGTCGGTCTCTCAGCACAGGAGCATCAAGTGTGTTAGCCACCCCATCAGAAGAATATCCAGCTATGGGTGGAGTCACATCATACTCGATATACGAAGGAGAGTTCTTTCTCAAGCGTCTACCTCAACCAGACGAACAGAGAGTCAGGCAAACGATACAGGGCATCGCCAACAGCTTTGAGTATGTAACAGACGATCCTTCATTAAACAGCATACTTTCTCAAAACGACATAGTCAAAGTGACAGAGACAGTATATTCTGGGACGATAGACCGTGTGATAAACACATCATCGACAGTATTGGCAACAGATGGCAGTGGCAACCCCTTCAACCGGATTGTGACAGAATCAGGCGTGGGGTTCTATGCTACTAACAATATGTCTGCATCGACCAGAGATGAAATAGTGGCCATAGCTGTGGAGAACATCAAGCCATTCTTACTCAAGGGTTTGGATGATGACCATACAGCTGCAATGTCTGGTGGCGTTCCCACCAACGATGCGTATGTCAGGCATCTAACTCCAGAGAAAGAGCCTCGTATCGCTACGATAGACTCACCAGCTGCGTTGATCAGTGCAGGTGGTCCGAGAAAGATACACGTCTACTACGATGCGATAGACCTCACAGGAGAGGTCGTAGCTGGGACTGGATTCAACATAAGAAGCGGAATCAACACGAAGTTCAGCCCTTTCCACGCTATAGGCAATAAGGGCTATCTGGTGGTGAAGAAGACTGTCCCGTGTGGTAGTGCCCTATATGGTAGCAGGAGCGTCTCTGATTGGCTTAGGAAGCCGTATTCCTCTGCACCCTCAAACCACAAAGACATCTTGTTGAAAATGACATCCTCCGGTGGTATCCTCAGCTTGCCCACATCATCGTTCAACGGGCCCATGTCAAGCAACATACTCTCAGCTGCACCCACTGGAGACATCACTCCATCGCCATTCATCAACATCGAAGACTGCGTGGTGACAGTCGGGACAGGCATACAGGGCTACGGACGCCCCAAGCCCGTTCCCAGCACCAACACCCCCGATGACAGCAGCAACTCCGACTTCCACTCTCTATTCATAGAGAATATCACACAAAGCGACCAGAGAGACTACACGACAGCATCACAGACCCCAGCTGCATTCACACGTTCAAACCTGATGGGCTTTCATATTATTGACAATGACCTACAAGCCGATGACAGCACAGTCCTCATCCATCCAGCTAACAGGTCGAGAACCGCAGCTCTTGACGACATAATCACTACAGACAGGGGCGATGAGTCGAGCACTGCTACGATTGAGCTCAATCTGATGAGAGGCAGGATCGAAGAGATTGCTCCTTCCGTGGACACAAACGGTAAATCTGAGCTCACATTGAGGGGTCGTTCTATATTGATGGATATATCAGACAGTCGTGCAATACGTGATTTTAATCTCGGCAGAGGGTCTCCGGTGAAAGAGATAGGAGACTTGGGCACTCCCTCTGTATCTATGACGCTCGGCGGTCTGGGTCAGGGAGGAGTAGACATACAACCAACATACACCGAACACCCACTGTTCCCCGGATGGAAGGACAGGATAGTGGGTTCAGGCAACGCTTCCGTCAGAAACGACAAGCAGGCATCCACATACTATGCCTCTACCAGAGCCATCACAGAGATACCTCTCTTTCCCTCGATGTTCTTCGACGTAGACTCTATCGAGGATTCTAACAACGATCCGAGGACGCCTCTTTCATCCACTCGCTCATTCAAGATGACTGTCGATGCTACGATGACTGCAACCAACAGGCCACAGATGAAAGAGTATGAGAGTAGGTTCGCAATAGATTGGGGGATGAGCGAGCCAGTATCTTCAATTGAAGTAAAGGAGGGTTTCATATCCCAACTTATGGGTGCTGAGTTTTTCACCAATGACCTTCTAATAAGATGTCAGAGGCCATCTGTTCAAGCTGTAGTCACTAATTACAACGCTGGGATAATTACCCTTGATGATTACTCTGCATTCCAAAAGGCCACAGGAGATAGAGGAGATGCGGTATATCTGAATGAGACTCTATCGGATGATGAGAGTGGTAGTGGTAATTTAGACGGCGGCTTCTGGGTCACGATAGGAGAGGGCATACCACAGATCAATGATGGCTATGGTTTTCTTGTTCAAGTCGGCGTTCATAGTGTAGCAAACCAATTGAGAATAAGACCTCATGGTAGTGGCACTACGTTCAGGGCATACCACCCTGTCACGTTGGATGCAGCAGATGTATCGACAAAGATAGCAACAGGTGCAACAATCATATTGGGCGGATATGTGGCTCTGGGCACTAATGAAGATACAGGAGGCAACACCATCACCTCTGACCACCTTGTCAGTTTTGTCACCACGCTATCGACTTACAACAGTGCACACGGGACTCCCGCTAACTTTGGATACGAGTTTGCTAAGCTCGCGCCAATCTTAGGAACACAAGTAGCTACTGCCTGTAGGAAGCTATTGGGATTGAAATCTACAGCCGTGCAGGTAGATGCTTTGAATCCGTATCGGTATTATATCAGGGACGGCCCAAACATGAATGCGTTTGATTGGGACACAACTGAGACACAAGAGGCTGCTAATGACCGTTATACGGTTCCTCCGATAGAAGTCAGGAGCAATGCTTTGGCACTCAAAGGAAAGAAGTCGGACGGTCTCTCATTGGACTATGTGAGGCCATTAGAGTTAGATTTCAACGATATAGCAACAAAAACGGGAGATTTTAATCTCTGCGTTGATGAGGTGATTCGCCGTATAAACATGGCTGGACACCCTCAAGCAAAGAATGCGGCTGGAGGAAGTGCCTTCAATCCGCCTCCGCTGTTCACCACTACGAATAATGACACAGGGACACACATGGGGTATGTCAGATCGTTCCATGGTTCCGATGTGGAGAGCAGAGATGGAGAGGCTGGGATGTCGATAGTCATACACAGCACCGTCCCCGGTGCAGCTGGAAGGGGATTCTGCGTATTCATGAATAACAACACTCCCTACCCCTACAAACCGAACAGGATAGTAGGCTATGCAGGCGTGACTGCGACAAACAGCAGAATGTATCAACCCAACTCGTTCCCTGCCCCCCTACCTATAGGAGCAGACGGAGAGACCTTCGTCCCCATTAGCACGTTCAGGGGAGCTCCACACGGGTCTACGTTGGACGTTGATGGGAACGTAAGGACATATGATGCTCTTGGAGGCAATTACACGGTAAAGACCGTAGCCCAGCCGACTGTCACGTCTTGGTCTACAAATGCTACGAACAGTGTGAACAACCAGAGAATGGTGAATCCAGAGAACTTAACCTCTGCGAAGTCATCCGGTTTTTCATATCTCGCAGTCAGCAGGAATACCGAGGACTACATGAAAAGAATCTCAGCTGCCTTGTCTAACACCACAAGGGGAATCATGAGAGTGAATGGAAGACTCGCTGATTTCGATTTCATCACACCGGGGCCGATAACATCTCTTGTGGCATCCAATGCATTCTACATCAACAATATAACGCCTAGAGAAGACATGGACTCTTTCTACAACCAATTTTTCGATACTTCACAGGGACAGCCGTCAGTAAGCAATGACCTTGAGATAGGAGGAATAGACGTAGAGCTGCTGTGGCCGCCCATGGACTCTCAAGGCATAGTGTTCTTCGGAGGAGGGCACACAGGAGTGGTGATTGATGTCAGTGATGGGACTGCGAATGATTACACCAATGACTACAAGCATCCCCTTTCATCGGGTCCGACTGGTTTCAGTGGCTTTCAGAATCTGCATGAGGTATCCGGGGCATCAGCTGTGCTCGACTTCACCGATATAACCAACAACGACACCATCAATGAGAATACGTTGCAGGGTTTCCACCATGCATTAGACGTGGACTCTTCGGGCAATGCGATAGACAGGTGCAGGTTCTATGCCAGACTCAACGACACGATAACATCAGGCACATTGTCTCAGAGCAACACGGCTGGATCGGCAGAAGACCTCTATGGCTCTCCGCTTAGAGCCACTAAGTTATCTGGGGCATCTGATAGCTTCACCTTGGTCAATGGGCCAGCATACAGTGTTGATGATACAGACAAAGGAACCTTGTTTGGATATGGCTTGAATCTGGCGACCTACAACTACAACTCAGGAGTCGAGGCAGAATACGGGCCTTTGAAGGAGTTTGATTGTAGAGGGGATTTCTCGATTAGTGCGTGGTTCAAATGCAGCAATTCTACTGCATCAGGAGAACCAGCAGCTGGGCCGATAATATCCGGTATAGATTCAGGAGGCAGAGGATGGGGCTTATTCTTAGCAGGTGGCGACAATACCAATGAAAACAACGACCAGTATATTCAATTCACATTAGCTGCCTGTGAAGCTGATGGAACGAAGATACTGTTCATGCAAGATGTCGATAGGCTTGGCTGCCGTGTGGACCGTGATGCTTGGACTCATGTCGTATTCACCAAGACTGGTAGTAATGCCACGCTATATCTATCAAACCAATCATATCTTAAGTTCGGAAAATCTGGGTATGGCAGTGGAGAGATAACTAAAACAGGAGGCAATTTGCCGTTCAAGATCACACAGACACCAGTAAATCTTGGTGGCAGCTCAGCCACTTCATTGAACAATTTTTTGAGAGCTACAACCGATGCAGGTTATTCGCCTGCTGCAACCGCAGCTGGAACCTTGCCGTCTGCATTAGGGACTCCGGCTGCTAACAACACGGTCTTGATCGGTCTGTCGGCCCTCAAGACCCTGAATAACAACGCTGCGGCTAATAACAAAAGCCATGGAAGAACATTCACGGGGCCATACCATGCCCCTACATCTAATGCGAGCCTGATACCAATGAATGTGGGGAAGCACGGTGCATCTACCTATTCAACGAACGGTGGAGGACATGGCGGACTATCTCAAGCTCAAACATATTATCTAACGGATTGCCAGCTATCAAACGTAGCTGTGTTCAACAAGGCACTGACTGATGCCGAAGTCTCGGAGCTCTGGACATCGAGAGGGGTGTGGTGATGACAAGATACTCTAAGCAAATCTATCCAGCTAAGGTCCAACCCTTAGCAGGTGCCAGCGGTTATCCTGCAAGTGGATACTTCGCCATGCACATAACATATCCAGACACTGACTATGACGATGACATAACGACATGGCAGTATGCAGCTAACAGCAACGATTGGAAGCAGGGGCTGACGGTTTTGATCAGAACAAACCTTGCGACCAGCTCAGCACCAGCTGAAGCAAATAACGTCATAGTGGTCGATCTACAGGCTGTAGACGCCGCTGGACCGGGAGACTACAATCTGGGGACAGAGGAGGCTACACGATACATAGCTGCTAAGATAAACAGCAGGAAAGTCAAGCAAGTAGCGTCAGGCGGAACGAGATACCTCAGAGCCCGGTATGTCAGGATGTCTGGTAGACCAACGTATTCCGGCAATGCGATTCTCGCAGTCGATAACAGCACTCTACGTCTTCAATTCGATGGAGGATACAGGAATGGATTCCCTTCAGACTTACCGACTACAGGAACCGTCACTCTCACTGATAGCGTCAATTCTCAAACTACGACTTTGAATTACACCGGCATTGTCCCCGTTAGGTTGGGGCCACCAAGAATATCACAATTCGTCAGCACATCTGACAGTGTATCTGATTTCACTATAACTGAAAATCTGACAAATACGTTAACTCAGATAGACGGAAGTCCAGCGGTTCCCAATGCACAGCTCGTCAATACAACTTTCACATTAGCAGGGGAACCACCTAAGCACACTGTCGTTTTGACATGGGAACAAAGAACGCCCAATAGTGAAGGAGGATACTGGGCCGAGGCTAACGCAGGGCCGATAATACAAGGATTGGGGCAGAGCGTTCCTACGTGGTTGTTAGCGGCTAAACCATTAGACGGAGGCAACATGGGTCTTCCAGCTCCCGGTTTCGACTCAAAGGGATCGACAGCTGTAGCTCACTCTACTGGGCACGGATACGTCAGATTCAGCATAGAGGGACTCAACTCCTGCGATCTACCAGACATTCCCCCTCCAGATTTCACAGTGACATCTCCTTCGTTGCGTGGCGTGACCAAATCTGACTTCTCCACTACGGGTTCATCCAATGTCAAAATGGCAGATTTGGAATATGGGACCAAGCTATCCACGACATCTGGAGATAAGTTTCATACTTCACATGGATACCAAGCTACGGCAGGAACATCAACGAATATAGTCAAGCATTCTAACGATGAGCTCACATCTATCTCATATGTGGGCGACTTTGTGACTCAAGGTCTGAAATATGACAACACCAAATACGCACCTCGTCCCATATTCTCTGCGAAGACTCTCAATACCGAGACGAAAGTTAGGGGTCTACAGATTAGCAATGAGAATATGGTCTTCGATGATTTAGAGACAAAAGACGACCAAGGAAACATACTGACCCTATTCGGTGGCTCGCCTTGGGGCGTGGTCATTCGAGACTACAAGCTTCAGAACACCAGAGAAGACCCAATCACCGGAGAAGAAGTCACTGGGCCATCCACCACAGATGGAAGACTGATACCAAACATGGAGATTCAGCTGCCAGACCCGGAGGAGATACCCGGAGGCGTTTTCGTGAGGACAGGGCACGACCGTGTCCAAGCTTGGTCTAACATGACGTGGGGGCTGGGTGGCTTGGCACCTCCCGACCCTCGAAAACCGGGCGTGTCTGAGGCATCTGGAGCAGCATCCCAGTTCGATACACACGACAGGATGTTGATTTTCCACGTTCAGAGGGTGCTACACGGCGATCTAAGCGGCAAACACGGCCTCACCCCCCACACTACCCCCGGAGCCGTCCCAAGCGGCTCTACACGGCTTTTCTCGGCACACAGGATAACCGACCACGCAGAGAGGGGTTCCGTGCTCACACAAGCCAACAACGGCAATCCCAGCGGTAATGCCTATCCTCATCACAGAATTAGGTTCGGTAGACAGGGACACTCATACGTCACCCCATTGATGCATAGAGGCACTCCAGCAGCCATGAGACGACAGCTGCACAGATCGCACGGTTCTGCCTATTCTCTGTTGTTTGAAGCTGAGACTGAGCACAAGCACACTCTCTTCGGGTCAAGCAAGGACACTTCTACAAACACCGTGTTCGAGTTAGATACGCTAGATACCAAGGGAGAGACTGGATACGATGACTCTACAGGTTCTTTCGCCTCTGACGGTATTCCATTGGACGAAATAAAGGGATTCAGGCTCCCCGATGTGAAGGCGACATACAACTCAGTCACACCCAGAGATGACCTCGACTACCTGATAGCCCCCGGACAGCAGCATACGAAGATCGTGGGGGTCGGACACACAGTGAGAAGAGCGACTCCAACCGAGAATACATCCTTCTCAGTGGCTGGCCCAACAAGACTTACCTTTGCCAACGCTTTACCCTCAGCTGACCGATATAATTCTGCTTCGGAGGCCAGTATAAACGGTATATTGCTTGGTGACTATCTTCTTGGGGGAGGCACCCCAATGCCTTCTCTGATCTACGAAGGAAGCAGTTCTTATTTCGTCAGCGGAAGAGAAGAAGGCGTCTCAGTGTCACGAATTTCAACAGAAATTGCTACTACACCACCACTGCTATGCCATGACCCTGAATACCTGAATCTGGGTGCGAGGACAGCAGGGGGTGCGGGTATAACGGCAGCCAACGCCGATCTGGGTCTAATGACTGCTTCACACACAGGGACAGGGGCAAAACCCGATGCATTCCTGTGTAACTGGCTTGCGGAATACAACCATCCAGCTTTCTTTGGAACAGTCCGAGAACATTTCCTCACTTTCAGATACAGAGAGGCGGGGATGCCCCGTTCCCTCAACTATCCCCCGGTTCGAGGGCTGTATCTACGCAATCACTCCAACCCCACTACAACCGCACAATCTGAGAATTCTGGTGCCATAGAGAAAATGTATGTAGGCCAGTGGCTCCAGAGTTATGGATATAATGGATTGAATGCAGGAGGACATGGGAATACGGATGGATTGAGGAGTGCAAATGCCGTTCTTATGGGACACACCACTGTGAGAGAAGCTCAGGGGACTTTGAGATTATTGAAACAATATGAGAATATCAGATATTCAAGAGGTGAAGGTATAGGAGATGGCGTCAATCCTGAGAGAACAGGTGCGACCATATTCTATGATTCGGATACAGACAGTGTCAGCTTCACCAAATATGTGACAGTGTTGGATAGTATGGTCGCATATGATATGAGCAGGAGGATGCCAATTAGAGCATATGGTATCAGGACTGCATCAGACTCTTTGGATATGTTAGCTGGAGACCCGAACGAAGGGACGAATACTCAAGGCGTGTATGGCAAGGGTAGATTCGATGGAGGCATTCACGATTCTATGCAGAAGATACCGAACGCCACAGATCATGGAGCCTCTTGGTTCTTCGACAAGGATTACTCTGGTGTCGAACGCTCGATACCGATTGGGGTAGTTATGTCCAGCCACACAGCCGAGTCCTCACCATACAGTAGCACAGTCAGACGCTCCAATTTACCGATAAACAGCTCCGAATCACCGATTGGCATAGGTTCTACTCTTGGTTTGGAGTCCGGTGGGATGACTCTGCCTACATCTATGCCAGCAGGATTATGGGAAAATGAGTTTATCGAAGCACCTTTGAACGCCAGACCGCACAACAAAGGCTCTGACCCGTTTATCGATCTGTATCAATACACAGGCTCAGACGCATACAGTCAAAGTCAATCAATAGCTGCTGTCGAGAGAACGAACACATTCGGTGTGTCGGGCACTTTCTATCACCTCAGAGGAAATACTCTACACACCAACGCCTCGGCCCTAGACCATTCTGCTATGAGAGCGTTGGCCGCCTCCAACGGTGAGAAAAAGACACACTACCCTTCAACTGGATGGGGTGAGGCGACATACAACTCATCCAACAATGCTACAAAGACCGTGAAAGCAATACCTCTCTCAGAAGTAGCTGATCATAGACAAGTGCAGTCCAGAACCGAGCCTAGACTTGGTCTGATAATAGATACTGAGAACGAGAGGCTGAACAACAAGACCATGGAATATCAAGTGATGGGAACGAAAGCATTCTCATTAAACTCAGACCTCGGAGTAGGTCAGCATTATCCGATAACGCCCTCATGGGTAAGCAAGACGAAGCTTGAGAAGCACGGCTTCACGATTGATGGAGGAGCTGGCAGCACGGTCACGCACTCAAACGAGTATGTCGCACCCACATGGAGTCCTGACAGTGATGATGCAAAGGGGCTCGGTGGTTCTGCGATAAGTAGTATAACGCTAAGTTCGGGTGCTAATTCTGGGACAGGATACTCAGCAGGCACACTTTCCGCATCAGGTGGTGGTGGTTCTGGATTCGCAGGCACATATGCTATATCTGCCGCTGTTAGCAACTCAGTAAGCAAATCGGGAGGAGGGGAGGAGTTCTCCTCAAGTCAAACCAGTGGTAGCATCAGTGTAAATAACTCAGGCACAAACGGTTCTGGTTTTGCAGCTAACTTCGTTACTACCAACGATGGTGCCTCCGTCAATTCGGTTTCTATCTCCGGGGGAGGAGCGAAGTATGGTATAGCTTCTCAGGCACTCACTGTGGGTCATGGGTCTTCAGGCAGCGGCTTCGCAGCTACTGGATTCTTGGGGCATCCGATGTCGGCCACATTGAGCAGCTTCAATGGTAGCAACACTGTGAGGATTTCAGGTGGCCCCGGAACAGGCGATTTTACAACACCAAGCTGGAGGATGGTGGTAAGTGGGACGAAGGGGGCAACAGCTAATCACTTTCCAAGCTCGACAACAGCGAATAGCGCAATCTTTGCATGGACTATTGATTCTGGCGGAAGACTGACTGGTGTCACCACGACCACTGCGGGCAGTGACTTCCAATCAAACCACACTATAACTTACACACTGCAATGGGACCCTTTGGGCGGGACAAGTTATGCTGTGTATGGAGATACAGGGACACTTGCCGATGGAAATTGGAATTTCGGCACAAGTGCCGCTTTAGCACAATTGGACCTATCTGCCAACTCTGGTAAATTGACTCAAATCCAAGTCACTAACTACGGTAGTGGATATACAGGGGCAAGGCCGAGTTTGGACCTTCTCAATTCCAACATGGTTCTACCGAACCAGATAGCAGGAGCATCAGCAGCTACCATCTCAAGGACTTTGAATACCGCTACGAGATCGTTAGGAACGATAACAGTCACTAATCAAGGGTCAGGATACACCTCTGCTCCGGCTCTATCAATCACCAGTCCGGCCACGTTCACTGGGACATTGACGGCCTCGTTGCTGAGCACAGGGCCAGTATTCTCAGTCACTATGACGAACGGAGGTTCAGGATATACGTCCGATCCCACTATCGTATTTTCCAATGCCGGCTCCGGTGCTACGGTATCTGTATCACTGCCTGAATCGCAAAGCGAGCCGAGGAT
>Ga0181413_1000132_pt1 | contig 20255 bp, 26 predicted proteins | sample 36SPOviralmetaG_FD_130111 | JGI IMG/M metagenome (GOLD analysis project Ga0181413, IMG submission 130111) | Marine viral communities from the oligotrophic San Pedro Time Series (SPOT) site, San Pedro Channel, CA, USA - 36 SPOT_SRF_2012-09-28 | ecosystem: Environmental > Aquatic > Marine > Strait... | reverse complement strand
TTATGCAAAGCTATGTGAAAATGGGTCAGCTCCACGCACCCAGGGGATTATACGTATACGGGAGCGCCACCGATGCCGATGGGAAACCGAATCCCGAACCCCAGGGGGTCTTGCCTTTTGCCTTTCAGATTCTGGGTTTGACCTTTTGGTTTTGGCTTTTCTGCAGGGACCATGACAGGCACGAAACTGCAACGAGAGAGGAGACCCACAGGCCACAGGCACAATCTCCCCCACCGATTCGGTCAGCCAGAGGAAAACCCCAAACGTGGGGCACGAGATGCGTTGGCTTTTTTTTGCATTTGGCACACAACATTCCAGACACGAGAACGTATAGGTATCAGAAGGCGGGAGCTGATTCACCGCCACAAACCCTTAACTCACTCATTATGAGCAACATCCAAGAATACAACAAGGCTTGCGTCAAGGACGTCCAAAAGTACATTGACAACTGCAACGAGAAGGCAGACAACTCAGCGCAACGTTTGCGCACCATGTCCAACTTGATTGGCGACGAACAACGATTCGAGGACGGCGTTTGCACCATCGCTGACGTTCAGCGCATGACGAAGGTTTGCATCAAGAAGACGGCAACCGAGTTGCAGAACTTGGTTCGTGAGATGGCCGAGCAGTTGGAGTTCGTGGGGGCTGAAGCGGAGCGCATGGAGCGTCTCTACAATATGGCTCGCAAGGACTACCGCGAGATGCGCATGCAACATGCCGTGTTGGGCACAGAGTTGGATGACCTGAAGGTTGAGCACGCCAAGACCAAAAGCATGTTGGATGAAGCGATGCACATCGCGGCTCAAATCGGAGCCAAGGCACAATAACCCGAGACCGACAACGTTCTATTGATAACAAGGGGAGGCAACTCCGTCTCCCCACAAACCCCAAGCACAATGAGCATGCACTCCCTCCCCAAAATCAGCACCGAGTTCAGCGGCACGAACGCGGACTACACCATCAGCACGATGGGCGACACGACTCACGTCATGGTCAACGAATTCTGCTACCACATCAATCAAATCAAAACTCCCGAGTTGAAGTCTGCCTGTGAGACGTTGCTCCAAGCATCCAGAATCCTCGGCCAAACCATCTGAACCATGAAGTACACAATGCAACAACAACTCCTGAACCGCAAGAACCTTGCGTACATCAAGATGAAGCAACTCCGCGAGCAGGCTCGCATCGCACGAATCGAGTTTGACTTGGCATCCAAGGACCTTGAAGAGCACAAGATTCAGTTGACCATAAAACGCATGGCACAATGACAAGCATGGACATCTTCGCCCATCTGTTGGGCATGTACGCGGGATGGAGTTTGGTGCTCTCCTGCATACGAATCGGACTCAATATGACGTTAGACTATCTAGAAACTCAATACACATGAAACAGGACGTATATGACAAAGTGACCGAGCGCGTGCTCGATGGATTGAAAGCCAAAGGCATGGCATGGTTCCGACCATGGGAAGGTTCTGGTGGGCTGTCCCCCATCAACCGAGCTACGGGCCGTCCGTACAAGGGAATGAACGTGTTCATGCTCTTCGCGGAGATGGAAGAGAAGGGATACGACCACAACGAATGGTTGACCTACAAGCAGGCAGAGAAGCTTGGTGGTCAGGTCCGCAAGGGAGAGAAGTCTGCCTTGGTTATCTTCTGGAACATCTTCTTCAAGGGAGAGGATGGGAAGTTGTACAAGAAGGAGTCTGACATCCCTGTGGGCTTGCCCTACGAGAAGTTGTTCTCCCTGCGCTCCTACAACGTCTTCAACATCGCCCAATGCGACGACATCGAACCTCTGCGTGAATCTGTCGAGGCAGGCAACGAGGGAACGCCTATCGAGAAGGCAGAGACCATCTACGAGAAGTTCAACGGACGCCCAACCCTGAAGCAGGGAGGAGACCGCGCCTACTACAGACCTGCGACACACCACGTCCAGATGCCGAAGATGGAGACCTTCGTGTCGGCTGACGACTACTACAAGGTGCTCTTCCACGAGTTGACACATAGCACAGGTCACGAGACTCTGTTGAATCGCAAGACCTTGGTGGACATGAACTCCTTCGGTGACGAGAACTATAGCAAGGAGGAGTTGGTCGCAGTGGTTGGTGCGCAGTTCCTGACAGGCATCGTGGGCATCCAACCCAAGTCTGACCACACGAACTCGCAGGCCTACATCAATGGGTGGATTTCCAAGATTGGCAACGACAAGAAGTTCCTCGTGAGCGCTTGTACACAGGCCATGAAAGCCGTTGACTGCATCCTCGGAGATTAACATTAGTTGGCAAGTGGGAGGGCAATAAGGTCCTCCCCACCAACGTTCTACTAACAGAAACACTAAAACACAATGCCCTACAACAACGTATTCTTGATTGAGGACGGAGACAAGGAACTCGGCCTCTACGATAGCTATGACAAGGCAGCCTCTGCCATCCACAAAATCGTGCAGGACGGAGACCCACAAAACTCGTACCCATTCATTCAGGTCTGGAAGAACATCGTGTACTTCGAGGACGGGAGACGCCCATCCAAGGCATGGACATGGAGGGAGTTCCTGATGGTCCGTCACCTCTACACACCAGAATCATTGCGTTAACACTTTTTTACAAACCAGACACAATAACCCCAGAACGACATCGTTCTAATACTATAAACCCAATACACATGACTATCGAAAACCTCAACATCTGTCTTCGGACGAACCTCGGAGAAAGAGCACAGGTCATCATCCCTCTCTCCCTAACCCTCGGAGTATCCATGGTCGCCATGGAGGACTCACCTTCAGAGATTGCTGTGGTTCGGCTCAAAAACGGCAAGGTAGATGGTGTCTTGTCTGAAAGCACACCCTTCTTCACCATCGGATGCGTTATGGACTTCATCAAGCAAGCAAACACTAAATACAACACCAATGACTAATCGACAGCAAACCAAGGGTGACCTCGTCACCACCATCATCGCCTTTGAATCGGGTGAGTTGAACAACGCAGACACCATCGTTCTGTTCTCCAACCTCATCAAGACAGGCCTCGTAAATCAACTCCAAGGAAGCTATGGCCGTGGCGCACGCAACCTCGTCCTCCAAGGATACCTCAACAACCAAGGTGACATCACCTGCAACCTCGACTTCGTATGAAAATCTACGACAACACACCCAACCCATTCATCGAGCTCGACTTGAACAAGGACGAGTTGGTGGAAGCATACGGCATGTTCGCAGGGTATGACCGCGAGGCACAAGACCTCATCATCGAGGCGTTGGACAGGAAGTACAGCGTTGAGGAGCTGTGGGCTACGTTTTAACATTCGTTCACACAATAAACCAATAACGTGTGCGTTCTACTGATAGAAACCCCTTAAAACAATACATGATGAACAGCCAAGTCAAATACCAAGTTTGGGTTCGTAGCCGAGGAGCCAACCCGTATGGTGCAAACCTCAACGTCCCCTGCAGGAACGCCACCTTCGACACACGAGAGGAGGCTCAGGCATACTGCAACTCAGGCACGTACAGCATTGGCAATCACTACTATGTGAAAGAGATTAACATCCATTAACAATCTCGCTACAATAAACAGAAAGAACACACGTTCTAATAATAGAAACCCTTAAACACAATAAACTGACACCTCCCACGTTGAATAAGTAGAACCCCTTAAACACAATACACAATGAGTACTATCAAGAAAACAACCCAAGACGGATGGGATTGCGCCCCATCATTAGGGCAAGCCGCCCGCACCATGAAGACATTCGGCCACCTCTTCTACGAGATTGAATGTTGCGTGCGTGCAATGTCAACCGAGGATATGCTGACTGAACTGCGCTACTTCGTTCAGTGCCTCGACGAAGACATCACCCGAGCAGAGAATGAACTCGATGGCGTTGAATTTGAAACCGTGAGCGATGAAGAATGATGTTTTCTGGACTGTCTACAACGAGATAGACGACCGAATCTACGATGGCTCTCCGCTGTTCACCCACTACGGGCCTGCACAGGATTGGATGCTGTTCAACGATGGCAGACCATCGAGCAAGGTCATCCGAGTAAGGGTAACAGAGATGATGTCTTAACATCCGTTAACACAATAAACCACACACTAATCCGTTCTAATAACAGAACACAATACAATACACAATGGAATACACAACAGAACAAATCAAGCAAGCCGAAGTAGCTGTCGACAAGCTTCCCTCTGCCGTGCGCATGGCCAACAAGTACATTGCGTCTGACGACTACAAGTACGACTTGTACATCTACAAGGAGCACAACGGATGGAGGTTCCGCTCCAAGGCAGAGAACATGGTGGAGGAGATTATCGGAGAGGAGTCCAACGCTGTAGCGCGAGATGCGTATTGGAGAGAGCGACAGATGAATACCGATGTTGGTGTTCGGGTTCGCAACTACGTACACGAGGTAGCCAACCTGATTCAGCAGTCCATTGACAAGCAGAGCAACGACTACCGATTGGCCGAGAACTTCGACAAGAAGTTCGATGTCACGGGAACAGGGGGTGCGCGTCGCGTTCTCAACTGCGAGGTTCGCAACGCATACGTTCTCAAGTACGACGGGTACTTTATGCTGTCAGTGCTCAAGGGGGAGGTGTCAGACAACTTTGGCCAGAAGGCAGGAGACTATGAGTACGTCACCACAGCAGACTCCCTCAAAGAGATTGCCCTTGGCTTGCCATACCTCATCAACCTCAACGAGGAACGCTGTAAGCGAGAGCTCACACAGCTCCGCGAGCGAGGCCAACTGCCCGCCAACAAGCTTGTGTTCAACAGATGGTTCATCACAGACGAGCTGTTCAAGGACATCGTGGACGAGGTCATGCAGGTTCAGGAGCAGACATACTCTGTTGTCCGACGCACCCGACCAGACTGGGTTTCATTTCAGGTAACTCCCGACAACGGAGAGCCAATCGAAGAGAAGGTGGGTGTCGGATGGGAGGTGGTGGGCAGTGGCATGACATACGACATTGCCAACGAGATGCAACGTCGTGTCAGTAGCGTTATCACTGCCCGAAGCATGGTTGACAACAGCGCTACCACCCTTGAAAATGCACAGAAAAAGTTGCGCTACGCAAAGAAGAATTGTGAGTCCAGAGCATCAGACTTTGTGAAGGAATGCCGTAATCTCGACACCTTCCTGCACAATAAGAACATCTCCGAAGACGTTATCGTAGAGCTGAACAAGAGTCTAACTAAAATCAAAGAACAATGAATAGCCCCCTCCCACACGAAGTCTTAATGACCCTCGAAGACAAAGCCAAACTGTTCGACAAGATTGCGCGAGCACACAAGGTGAAGATAGATGTGATGAAGCAACCACACGCCGATGGTCGAGGAGCTGCCAACCACTTCATGTTTCAAGTCACAAAAATTATGAGAGATGCAGAACGTTATGGATTCCTTTGACCACATGGGATTTCAACAGGTCACCCACCCAGTGTTAAACAAAATTAACAACCCCAACCTTGCTTTTCAACAGATTCCTTCCGAACTTTGTAAACCAAATCAAACAAGCGATACTGCTTCGCTCCATACAGAAGCAGGAGAAGCTGTTGATTTCAACCCTAAAACACAAACTCCATGAAGATACTGCATTGGATGGTGCTGATAACAGCACTGCTAGTAAGTCTCGCCCTTTGGCTACCGATGTACGTCATCAAGAAGCTGTTCATTCACAGCTTGATGGTCGCCAGTCAAGCAAGCGAGAAAGCTCTGGGAGCAAAGATAGAACTACCGATAGATTAAAATTCAAACCTAAATAAACATGTCAGAAGACACAACAACAACCCAGCCCAAGGCCATCGTAGAATCTATGGCCGCCATCCAGTCCTCGCTCAAAGCACCCAAGGGACAGACGAATAAGTTTGGAGGATACAAGTACCGCTCATGCGAGGACATCCTCGAAGCTGTCAAGCCACTGCTCAAGAAGCACAAGCTTGTACTCACCATCACCGATGATATGACAGAGGTCGGAGGTCGTGTGTATGTCAAGGCGACAGCGTCAGTACACAACGCAGAGGGACACTCTATCCTGACCACGGGATTCGCCCGCGAGGAGGAGAACAAGAAGGGCATGGACTCTTCACAGATTACTGGCTCTGCGTCTAGCTATGCTCGTAAGTATGCCCTCAATGGATTGTTCTGCATCGACGACACCAAGGACAGCGATGCAACCAACAGCCATGGACGCACAGCTCCTGCGAAGAAAGCTCCTGTCAAGAAGGCAACGTCTGATGGCTTGAGCAACGAGGAGATGGACCAGCTTGAGCAGTACATCCGTAGTAGCAAGAACTCACTGGCCGCCTTCCAAGCTGTCGATGAGAAGCACGGCAAGCGCATGACTCCTGCGCAGAACGACATCCTCAAAGCTGCATGCGGATGATGGAGTTCGCTAACAAACTTGCGGAGCGAGTAGGCAAGGGGTACTTGTCTTACTCCTCCTGCAAGGAGGCACTCAAGGACATCAAGCTTTGGGAACTGTATATGCAGGGTCGATTGAGGAAGCACTCTGATGCACTTCACTTCGGTTCGATATACGACAAGCTTTTGTTTGAGCCACAATCTTTTGACAAGGAGTTCGTTGTTGTCAATGACGACAAGATTACCGCAGAGATTGGAGGCAAGTCACCGAGGGCTACGAAGAAGTACAAGGACTGGCTAAAGGAAACGACCCTTGATGCTACCAAGAACAAGTTGGGCGTAGTCAACGCCAACGATTACAAGCAAGCCATAGAGATGATTGAGCGACTGGACAAGACACCAGTTCGTGAAGAGTTTCTGAAGGGCGACTATCAAGTGGAGTTCAACAGCTTCATTGAGGGAACCGAGGGGGATGACATCCCTGTTAGAGGATTCCTAGACTGCAAGGGGGATGGCTACATCTCCGACAGCAAGACAACTCAGCGCATGAGTGGGTTCAAGTATGATGTCAACAAGTTTAGCTACGACATCCAAGCTTACATCTACTGCGAGGTCTTCGGTGTAGAGGACTACTACTGGGTTGTCCAAGAGAAGGCTTATCCCTATGCTGTCGGTGTATACAAGGCATCTCCAAGAACAATAGAAGGGGGAGAAAGGAAGTTCCATGCAGCGGTGGCAAAAATCAAAGCCTACCTCGATGGTCACCTCATCCCCGAAGCTTATTACAATTACCAAGAGATATGAACACAGGAAACGTCATCAGTAAAGCCAACGAGTTCTTCGGAACAGATGTTACTCAGCCTACAAAATTCAAGGCCCCCTTGTGGGATGCTAAGTGTAGCGTGGTGAGGTATCTGGTAGCCGACATGGAGATTCCCTACAAGGATTTACACAGCGTGCTTAACTGCACGAGCAACGAGCTCTGGCTGTTGCGTGTGCACGGAGACAATAAGATGATGATACCTGCGTTTAGAAGTAAGTACACAGAGTTTGTTAGTTCATTAACCCCCTAAATTTTTAGCCATGTCGAAAGACAAAAACAAAAACTACGTAGGATACGTAGAACCCCACGTCTCACTCAAGGTCAAGTTCAGCTTGTCTGAGTTGGAACAGATGAAGCAGTTTGCCACCGAGAAAGGCAACGTCTACATCAAGGTGAACATCACCAAGAACAAGGACCAGAACAACAAAGGCAATGCCTGGGCTATCATCGAAGACCCTGCGTCTTGGAAGTCTGAAAATCCAGCTGAAACGTCAGCGGACGGCATGTCGTTCTGAGCCTAGGGTGGCGCATGGTGTGCAGGGAGAGCCTGCAACGGGCCTATGTATTGGGCCCTAGGAAACAAAGCCACCCTACTTCTGCCCTCGTAGCTCAGTTGGATAGAGCATTTGCCTTCTAAGCAAACGGTCACAGGTTCGAATCCTGTCGGGGGTACATCCCAATTACTTTAGCCCTTGCGGGTAAAAGACTCTACCTTGTCGGGTGAGGTGGGATATCCAGTCGTAAGCCCAAGTGTTCCCAAGGGATTGGTTGGATTGTACACACGGGGCTTAATGATTAAACAGGTCTGCAGGGTTGATGGGACATTATGCCTCTATGGATATCAAAGACTGACAGCTTGGAAAGACAAGTGAATATCGGAAGTATCTCCTCAAGCTTATACCTTGTCGAAAGAGTAACAGGTTACATGCGGGTTCAAGTCCCGCCTTCCGAACGAATCAGGGCGCATGGTGCTTGGAGGTGTTCGATTCCCCTCCGCCCTCAATAAAATAGAACCATGAAGAAGATTAACACCAACCCATTCCTACATCGAATCAGAGACAGATACTTTGAGGAGATTGGCATTGGACACATGAGCAGGACATCCCAAAGACGATGGATGAAGAACAGAAAGCGCGGGTACGTAGAATCCAGAGCTGCCCTGTTCAATGCAGCATCCCCATTCGTTGGTCGGGTAGAGTGTGCTGCCATGTTCGGCAAGGACCACGCCACCGTACTGCATGCCATCAAGAGTCATCAGATGTACCTATCCTACAGCTCACACTATGGTGAGTGCTACGAGAAAGCTACGCGCATCGTGGCGGAGGTGGCAAAGGAGATGAACTTCCATCCCATCGGGAGGTACAGGCACTACATCAACAGCGAGTCAGAACTAGAGACTTTGCAGCGAACGCTTAACAACATCCAAGAAACCATCAACAATGTCAGAGCACGCATCGAAAAGAATCAAGGCCCAGTGCGAGAGTATCGCAAAGTTCTTGATAGACAAGAACAATAAGTACGGGGATTCTGCGTTAGAACCCCTGAACATCTTCAGCAAGGCAACACCTGTCGAGGGACTGCTTCAGCGCATCGACGACAAGCTCAAGCGCATGAGGAACTACGACGAAGCCACCGAAGATGAGGACGTCATCAGAGATTTAATTGGATACTTAATACTACTAGAACTAGCGATACAAGATGAGCAACCCAATCGTAACCATCTTCCCTTCCATTCACCAAGTGCAGGAGCCCACGTATATCCGCCTGGAAACAGCACTTCAACGTATCAGGGAGGGGAAGCACACAACGAGGATTGAACGCATCCGAGAGGGTGAAAAGAAAGAGAAGACCAAGCTGCCTATCGTGCTGTTCTCTGGTGAGTTCAGCGGACGCAAGGACGACGAGCTCAAGAGGCACAGCGGGTACATTGTCCTGGACTTTGACCACGTAGATGTAGACAGAGCCAAGTCTGTCATCGGTTCAGACAAGTATGTCCGTAGCTGTTGGGTCAGCCCCAGTGGTAACGGCATCAAGGCTCTCGTCGAGGTGGCTGAACCATCACGTCACCGCGACCACTTCCGTAGCCTTCAGAAATACTTTGACAGCCAGTATGGGCTGGAGGTAGATGCCACTGGCATCAACGAGTCTCGTGCTTGCTTCGAGTCATGCGACCCAGACATCGTGGTCAGGGATAGTGCCGAGGTGTTCACTGGCATGATGGGCGAGAAGCGTAACGACGATTACGTCCTCGACATCCAGAGCAAGACAGACTACGAGAAGCTGAACATCGCAGCCCGCATGATTAACAGGGCATCGGATGGTGAGAAGCACGCCACCCTTATCAGGGCAGCCCACCTTGTTGGTGGGTATGTAGCTGCAGGTAAGATTGAGGAGGACGTAGCCTTCTACGTACTGGAGAGGGAGATTGAGAAGCACGACCTTGACAACATGGAGTTGGCTCGTCGCACCATCAGGGATGGTATCGAGCACGGCAAGACCATGCCCATCAAGGAGGTCATTGAAGACGAGGAGAAGATTAAGAGGGACATCCTTCTTCAAGACGGTGACATGTCGTTTATCTCATCTGACGACGCTGACTTCCTGTGGATTGACCAGTACAGACAGGGCAACATTGAGGTCGGGCTGTCGACAGGCAACACCAGAGTCGATGACAACTTCAGATTCAAGAAGGAGTTCGTTATGATAAACGGGCACAGCAACATTGGCAAGACAACCTTCACCCTGTTCCTTATGGTCAGCGCCAGCATGAACCACGGATGGAGGTGGGTTATCTACAGCGCAGAGAACAGCACGGCTGCAATCAAGATGAAGCTCATGCAGTTCTGCCTCAACAAGCACGTCGGAAGCATGCGTTACCAAGAGCAGAAGCGTGCATACGAGTGGGTCAAGGAGCACTTTGTGGTCATCAAGAACGACGAGGTGCTGAGCTACACTGACGTGTTGCTGTACGCTGAGAAGCTGCACAGGCACAAGGCAATCGACGGTCTGTTCATCGACCCGTACAACAGCCTTCGTATCGACGGCATGAAGGGCAAGCACCTGAACTCCCACGAGTACCACTACGAGGCTGCCTCTGACTTCCTGACGTTCAGCAATAGGTTGGGTGTAGCTGTGTGGGTCAACGCTCACAGCGTGACAGAATCTCAGAGACAGAAAGACCCTGACGGATATCCCCGCGCTCCATACGCAGAGGACACAGAGGGTGGAGGTAAGTGGGTGAACAGGGCGGACTGCTTCATCACCCTTCACCGCAAGGTGCAGCACGTAGACCCCAACATCAGGTTCTGTACAGAGATGCACGTTCGCAAGGTGAGGGAGACGGACACAGGCGGGGCGCCTACTCCATACGCTGAGCCACTGTACTTCAGGTTCAACCAAACCAACAGCGCGTTCTACCTTGAGGGTCCAGTGCAGGATTTCTTTTCTCCACTAGGTGAACAAGTTGTGGGCAAACAGTCTGAGATTCACCCTGATATTTTGTAAACTTTCGGCATGCAGAGGAAACCACGCAAGAACCTCACGCGCCCAAGAAAGAAGACTGCCAAGACCAGGAACCTCCGACGGGATGGCAAGCAATTAAAGTCTAACCTTGAGACCTATTGCTATGACCAGCTTAAGGAGTTCGATATCGACTTCGTTTACGAAGGAGAGACATTCATAGTACAGGACGGATTTAGGTATCCAGGCATCTACTACAAGTCAACCAAGGCCAAGGACTACATGAGGAACGCCACGGGCAACGCAGTACTGCAGGTGAAGTACACCCCAGACTTTGTTTCCCACAAGCACAAGTTCGTCATCGAAACCAAGGGCTATGTGCCATCACAGCACACCTTCCCTATCAGGTGGAAGATGTTCTTGAAGTATCTGGTTGACCACGGGATGGATGATTACATGTTATTCATTCCGAAGAACAAGAAACAAGTAGACGAAACCCTCCAAACAATCCGCCGTGAAATTAGAAACTCTCAGTGAAATTTATTTCACATCAACCTCGAACATACATCGAGAAGCAACCGAGCTGTACGAAGCATTGCACACAGAGTGTGGTCAACCACACACCAACTGGATGAAGATACTTGACCTCGTCAAGACATTCAAGAACACTGTGGCTATCGAGCTTGATACTGTCACCACCGCCTGCGAAGAACACAATGAAGTCGAACTTTAAGGGCGCACTGGGCTACGGCAAAGAGGGTGAGAGGATGTTTGAGGATTACCTCGTGTCCAGAAAGCACACCGTCACAAACTCTGACGACCAGAGGGCTGGCAAGAATCTGTACTGGGACCTAGAGATTGAGGATGGCACAAGGTTCGAGGTTAAGTACGACCAGAAGGCTTGGGTGTACTGCCACATGAAGGACCATCAGAAGTGTCCCAACCTTTTCTTTGAGTACTGGTCCAAGACTAGGAACGAGAAGTGTGGATTGTACTCATCGCTTGGCGAGGCTGACATCTTCGTGTACATCATGAAAGAGGTTGACAAGGATGGCAGGCACACGGGTGACTACGCGCACACGTTCTACCTTGAGCCGTTGATTCTCTGGTGCGAGAGCAAGAAGTTTAGAATCGTTCCGTGCAGCACAACGGGGGACAACAATGCAGAGGGGTGGCTCGCCCCTGAGTGGGACGTCATGGCGGACCGCAACATCAATGGGTATATAAACAAGATAAGGTTTGACAGATGACTGAAGAGTTTCACAACGGAATGAGAACCATGAGAGACGAGATGATTATGCAGGTGCTTGAGGACAATGAGTGCCTGCTTGCGGATGGGTTTGATAAGGCTCTTGTTGGGCACACACACGGTGCCAACATCGTGGCTGTGTACGATTACGAACGCTGCATCGAGATACTGATGACTCGGGATGAGATGTCCTGCATAGACGCGATTGAGTTCCTGGAGTTCAACGTCATCGGTTCCTACGTGGGAGACAAGACACCCATCTTCGTGTCGGCCCGATAACCTATCTTAGTTCCGTTACACAGGGATAGTAGCTGTGGAACTTCGCGACCTGGGGGTTACGTGACATAATGTTGCGTAGCCCCTTCTTCGTTCTTTGTACTTTTACTATTGCATAAAACTTTCCCTATGAGATATCTATCACTTTTGCTACTACTTGTTTGTCAATCAGTTATGGCTCAAGAGTGTCTGGAGCTACACTCAAACAGACCCAATATCATGGGGCTACAAGAGAGAGTGTCCGTGAATCTGGATGACGTGGAGCCAGTTACAGTGCCTGTTGTCTTTCACATCATTCACAAAGGAGAGTCAGACGAGACCAACATCTCAGACGAACAGGTAATCTCTCAGGTTGCAGCTCTGGACACTGGGTTTAGATGGGGACCTGGGGTGGACACAAAGATTCAGTTCTGCCTTGCTTCGAGAGACCCCGATGGCAACCCAACGAACGGCATCACAAGGCATAACGGAGTCACTCTATTCGGAAGCCAATATGATTTCAATGGCATTGCACCAGACGGAATCTCTGACGGTGTCAATGACAACAGCCTGAAGTCGGCAACGGGATGCTGGAATCCAGACGAGTACGTCAACTTCTACATTGTCTCAGAAATTGATGGCAACGATGGGGGTAACGGTATTCAGGGCTATGCTTACCTCGGTCCTACGGGCGACTGCAGAGATGGAATCGTGCAGCTTTACAATGTGACTGGAACCACGGGTGTGTTGAAGCCAGCCCGACAGCAGGGAGAGACTGCAGTGCATGAGATGGGTCACCACCTTTCTTTGTATCACACGTTCTCAAACAGTTTCGGATGCACAGAGACCAACTGTGAAACTCAGGGGGACCAAGTGTGTGACACCCCTCCAACTCTTGCTAACCAAAGCTGTGATGCCTCCACGTTTGGTGATTGCCCTGAGGCTATGACAGAAAACTTTATGGACTACACAAGCGAGGTGTGTAAGTACACGTTCTCTGTCGGACAGGCAGAGCGAATGCACAGCATGCTTCAGACATCACGGCAGGGGCTGGTAGAATCATACGCATGTTTGACCCCAGTAGATTACGACGTGGCTATTACCTCTGCATTCTACAACGAGCAATGGTGTACTGACTATCAAGACATCGGGGTTACAGTAACCAACCAGGGCAATGAGCAGATGCCGTTCGTAGAAGTTGTCTTAACCTGTGGTGGTGTCGAGTACACCGAAGAACTATACGACCTCGTAGACGGAGCTGGTGTGGCTGTGATGTTTAGCGATGTGTTCGTAGCCGAGGCTGATGGGTTCGAGGTTGAACTGGTCAGGGAACTAGATGAGTACTCCGACAATAACACAGGTTACTGGCCGTTGGACTATCAAGAAGGAGACCTATTGACCATTGATATCCACAAAGATTTCTGGGGGTGCCTTGGCTGGCAGTTCTTAGATGGTGATGGGGAGATTATTGTTGAGGACTACTACAATGCAGGAGAGGCTACGTATACCCACGAGGTGTGCGTGTACGAGGGGTGCTACACTATTGCAGCTCAGGACTGTGCAGGTGATGGATTCTGTACGATTGACTTTGATGACGACGGAGTTTGTGACATCGGAGCTGAGGGTATCGTGGGCAGGATTGGTCAGGACACAGTGTTTGCCACGGGGTGGGGGCTGCAGTTCTCCGAGTGGGAACAAGAGTGGTGTGTGTATCCAGAGCCTGTGTGCCCCATGGATTATGATGGCAACGGTGTGATTGGCAACAACGACATCCTCATCATGTTTGGGAACTATGGCTGCATCGGAGACTGTGAGTACGACACAAACGAAGACGGTGTTGTTGGCATCCAAGACTTGCTTATGATGCTATCTAGCGTGGGCGACTGCCCATCAGTGGCTGGTGACTTCCTTTCCAGCACTACCGACGCTGTCAGGGAGCAACCCCTTGGCACGCCTATTGTGTTTGACATCACAGGCAGGGTAGTTACCGACCCTCTCGACCAGCTGCCTACTGGCATATACATTCTGAAGTACGATAACCTCATCAAAAAAATCTTTATTCAATGAGAAGACTCATCTGGTTCTTACTCCCCCTATTCTCTTACGGACAATGTGACATCGAGATACTTGGCTTTGACCCTATCTCAACCGACTTGTTAATCACTGTTAACGGAGGGCAATGTGGCACTCCCGCCGACAGTATTGGCGAGTTCATTCTTGCCCTTGGTTTCAACCCACCACTTGAGTCAAACTTCCCCTGCTTCAACGACGAAGAATGGATGCTGTTGTTGTACCCTCTTGACTTCCCTGGGTTTGAGATTGGGCAGGGACCCGACAACATTCTCCAGACGGGGGACACTCTTCTGTTCAACATCTTAGAAGACACACCTCTTGCTGGTAGTGGAACACTTGAGTGCTGGGAGGAGGCACTGCGTGCGGGGACTTTCTTTGATGACGAGTGTGTGGTGCTAACCTTCTTTCAGATAAACGACAGCGAATGTATTGACGGTTCTTGTGAAGGGCTTGCAGGTATCCCGTACCCCGATGAGAACCTAGCCAATAGCTGGCTGGAGTTTTCTCTCGGTGGTGCGTGTGACCCACCCCCGCCGCCAGTAGACCCCGAGCCAACAGACACTACGACTACTCCGCCCCCTCCAATCCCCGTCAACCCCGATTGTGAGGACCCGTGCATCCACGTACCCAATACCTTTACACCCAACAACGACGGGACCAATGACAGATGGAGACCCATCACAAGGTCAGAGTGCTGGATGGAGTGGGAGCTTCAGGTGTACAACAGGTGGGGTGAGGTTGTTTGGTGGAGTGTAGACCCAGAAGACTGGTGGCTTGGCGGTGACAAATCCTACGTGTCAGATGGGGTTTACACCTGGAAGGTGACGGGCACTACGTTCAGGTCCACCAAGGTGGTGAGCATGGTAGGGCACGTAACAATCTTCCGTTAATCACAGTTCTTTTGTCTCAATTCATCAACGAGACTCTCAAGGTGTTCAATGCGCTTCTCTACATGTTCAAGGCGCAGGTTTTGCTCTGCGTCATCAGGCAAGCTGCCCATCTCTCCTCGCGGCCACTTGATTCTGAACTCTGAGTTGAGCTCTATCTCTTGATTGTGACGCATGGTCTCTATCTCTAGCTTAGAGAGAGAAGACATGATTGTAAAATACAGGGTAACAGCAGCCCCAACACCAAGGACAATCTGAATAAGCCACTTGATATTTATCCCAACGTTGGTGCTGTCGTCAAGCTTCACTCCACCTGGTTCTTAGCCAGAAGCAACTTGATTTCCTGGATGTCCTTGAGCAACTGTTTGACGTTATCCTTAAACTCTTTGTTGTCTGCCTCCAGAGCATAGACACGAGAGCTGAGCTTGTTGTAATCTGCCTGGAACTTAATCCAGCCCATGACAAGCGCTCCTGCTACAGTAAGAAATTCGAAATGGCTCAAGTTGTCTAGCATAACTTATCTGTTATGAGCCGCAGGCTTCGCACTCCTCGGGGTTCTCACTGTTGCATACGAGCTCGCCACTCTTAATCTTATCCTCCTGTGCCTTGAGCTTGTCTTGGTACAGGAAATCGCAGTTGAAATCTTCTTCGTGATTCATCTTCTAGATTTTTCTATGGTTCTTCCCGCGAAGTAAGCACCAAAGGAAGTGAGCATAAGTATCTCTAACAAAGATACATAACTGTTCTTTACATTAAATGGCAGGTAATCAAGGGAGTCTGCAATCATGGTCCCCATAAACATGACCATCAATGCAATCAAGGTAATGGGTCTGATGTACTTGGCGAGCTTGACATCGCTACCCATGTCCGCCTTCCATCTTTCGGATACGTTGTTCTGGAACTGAACCTCAGCATCAAGCCTTGCCTGCACCTCAGCAGGGTCGAGGTCGGGCTTGCCGCCAAGCAGGTTCTTAACTATGCCAAGGCCACCACTGTCTGGCAGTAAATCCCCAACAGTATCGAGTACGTCGGGCGCTTTGTCCTTGAGCCACTGGCCCAGCTTGGTGTCTCTTATCTTCTTCCTTTCAGCCATCGTAATCTGTGTATGTGATTGTTACTTCTTCACCAGACTCAATAGCTTGCGCCACCCTTGGGTAAAGGTCGAAGTAAGCTTGGGTACTTCTGCCAATAAAGCCGTTAGACTTTTTGAGATTCGACTCCTGAGTCTCCCCAACCAGGAGACAACCAGCAGTGTGCTCATCAGTATTGCCACAATGAACAAGTATATATTCAAAACCAGGAACGTCCCTAACCCAAAGCATGCCGAGATGAATATCCTTAAAGCGATGGGCATACCTTTCGTGGAAGCCACCTTCCTTGCGTAGAGTGACAGCATACGTTCCGCTGGGGACACGAGTTTCTCCAGCAACTTTCTCAGTTCTATCTTCATCTTCTAATGTGTAACACAGGAACTCCCTGCCGTTTGTAACGTCGAACAGGATACCAGACGTGGAGTCCTGTTGACTACTGAATCTCAATACTTCTAATTTCATTCTGTTAGATTGTAGAACATGCTCTCTTGAAGGGTGCCGCTTCGCATACCCGCCATGTACAGGTCAGCCAGACTCTTGAACTCAGCAAACTCAGCTGCATCCATAGAGTTCTTTCTGTTGTTGACCATGGCAAAGTAATCCTTTGCGTCGCCAGCATTCTTAAAGATAACACGGATGTCTCGGATGTGTTGTGCATACCCGTCCATCTCTCTCATAGACAGCTCAACAGCGGCTGCCTTGGCTCCCTTCTGGAACTTAGACGCTGCCTTCTCTGCATCGAACGGTGAGTAGTTCAGCTTCTCGATAAGGATTCTTTGGAACCTCTCAATACCAGAGCCATCCTCAAGGGTTGCCAAGAAGTCCCTGTCCTCTGCAAGAACAGAACGAGCAATCATTTCGTATGCAGCCAACTCCTCCTCAGAACCGAACGACCTTTCTCTTGGCATGTCGTCGAGTCTTCTTGCAAGGATGTCAATCTCCTTGGACGAGAACCCAGCCATCTGTCCCATAGCCATCAGGAACTTCATGGCAAAGAACATATCCATTTGGTCCTTGTCTTCTGGCCTGATGAAGTATTCCTTACCTGTAGACGAGTACACCTTGTTACCTTCTTCCATAAGGTTTCTGACCACGTTGGCTGCATCATTCACAAACTCTCCGTATGGGCCCATGGCTACCTGAAGCAGCCCGCTTGCAGAAAGCTCTGGGCTACTGCTGTATGTGGGGATGGTGGCAGAAGTATTCTTCCATCTCTCGTATCTCTCGTCGTAGTCCTCTCCTTCGAGGAAGGACGGTACACCATCAAGCCCTTCGGACAACGGGAACAGCATGTACTTGTTTGCCATTTCCTTTACAACGTCTTCAAGGTATCCGAGTGGCGGAAGCGGGTTCATGTCAGCGAGCATGCTGCCTGCAATATCAAGCCATGGATTTTTCCTGTACTCAGATTCTTCTTCCTCGTCGTCAATAAACATGGACGCGATTGCTGGGATAAGAATCTTTCCGATAGCGTGGAACGTGGCAAGCTCAGCCATGTGACCAGCCATAGCGACAGTACCCTCCTTGGCCGCTGTACCCGTGCGAATCTTTTCAAAGTCTGAGTACACGCTTCGCTTCTTGTTGACTGCAAATCGAGCGAAGGGAAGAATGACGTTACGCACCATGGCTACAACTGCGCTCATAGCCCCAGCAGTGTCCTTGTAGATGTCTGCTGCCTGTCGTGGTGTAGATGCCGCCTGGTCCTTGGTTACCATAGAGTCTGCATAACTGAGTGCATCCAGGTCAGGACGTGCAGCCTGTTCCTCCCAGTTAATATCATCGAAACTGTCGGCAAGCCCCTCTGAAATAAGGTAGTCCCCGTAGAATGTAAACCACGATGCAATCGCAGCAACCTTGTCTGTTGACTTCAGGTTTTGAAGAGCGAGGTCATTGAGCTTGTCTCTTGTTCTAACGAACCAGCTCGTCTCAGTATCAATGGCTCCCGTGTACGGGTCAATGTTGCCCGCCTCATAGTCACGAGAGAACACTGGTGAGTTCTGAAGAAGCTTGTATCTACCGTTGGCCTCAAGAGCAATCTTAGAATCTGTAAGCAAACCGTTGCGAACAGCAAAAGCAAACAGCTCACCCACCGTCTTAATCATATATGGAATAGACTGCGTAGGAACCTTTGAGTTGAACATGGTGCTGAGGAGTACCGTGCTTTGCTTCAGTGTCTGAGTGAGTACACCCCCGAACGCCTTGACAATCACTGCATTACGGATAGTCTTGATTGGGTTCCTAAACTTCTTACCCCCAACCATGAACCTAGACTGGAATACAAATGGTGCTCGTCCAGCATCCTGAGTGATGTACTGCATCAGCTTGCTGTGCAGCTGTTGTCTTACTCCGTCGTCAGCAATAAGCTCAGACATCTCGTCGCTTGAGAATACAGACTGCAGTGCCATTACCTCACCCACAGTGTTGGATAGGATGGTGTTCTCTCTAAGTGTACGCTCGTTAATCTTGGTGAAGTCAAGACCAATGATGTTGCCCGAGCCCGTGATACTCTTTGGGTTTCTCTCGTATGAAGAACCCGCAACTTTCTTGGCGTTAGACAACGAGCTGCTGCGCATGCTATCCATGATAGCTTGTCTCATCTGCAACCCCTCATCAACAGCCTCATTCTTCACCTTCACCTTAACGCTGAATGGTGTGTAGTTATTCTCCCTCGTAAGGTTCTTGCCGAGGTATCGCTCAACGTAATTAGCAAACGAATCCTCAAGGGTGGAGTGTACCCCAGCCATGAAGTCAACCATCTGAACGAGGTCAGGCCTTTCTGTCTGCACCTTAGCAAGGAGGTCAGGCAGGTTCTTCTCTGTGAACAGATACTCAAAGGCAGCTTCCATCTGAGCTATATCCTCATCTGAATACAGCTCACGCTGGTCCCTGTAGTGGTCAATGCTACGACGCATTGCATCTCTCAAGGCGAGGTACCACTCTGCTTCATTCTGACCAGGTGCCCCTTCCTCAAGGACTGGCATTTGTCTGGCCATAGAGAACAGCTGCATGATGGCATTGTCCGACACGGTCTTGACACTGCCTCCCTCCTTTTCAATCCTATCAATCTCCTCACTGATTGCCTCCACCGTCATCGCGTGAATCATGTCCGCCTTTGCAAACGCTCGCTCCATATCAGCAAAACCAATGAGCCTTCTAATCTTGGCAATGGTCTTATTGTCTGTCTTGAACACAAGTCTAAGGAAGGAGTCTGCTGTATCAAGCAGAGACAGGATGGGTCTAGCTCCAGCCTTGATTCCCTTGCTTGTCAGCTCCCCCTTGATGGCGTCGGCCATCTCAATGCGCCCCCTCACTCTGGCAGCCAGGTATCCAAGCCCCATGACAGAGTCATTCATCAGGTAGTCATCCAGCTTGAACTCCAGGTTGGCCAGGTGAATCTTATCCAGCTTGCTGAGTCTAGCAACCAGCTCACTAACGTTGAACTGAGTAGCATCGTACAGTCCAAGAATCTCAGCGATGTGTCTATCCTCAAGTAGCTTGTCGAGGTTAAACGCAATCTGGGGGAGAAGCACATCTGTGATGATGGCCTCCTTCGATTGCTCCTCAAGCAGTGCCTTGTTCTCGGCCAGCTGTTGCAACACGTACTCTACGTCGGCTGGGTTGGCTGGGTCAAGGCCAAGGTTTGGATTGTCCTCGATGAACTTAAGGATGGCCTTACGTGTACCGCTAACCTTACGAAGTCCCTCCGCCTTGAGCAACGCTGAGTACTCCTCCTCAAAGGTGGTGCCGTTCTTCTCTGCCAAGGCCTTCGCCTTAGCCACCATGACCGCGTTGCGTCCGAGCTCCTCCATAGCCTTGAACTTATCTGCCAGTGCGCTCAGTGTTTCTACCGAACGACGAGCAGGGGCCTCAGCTACAATGCGCTGCTCCTCGGCGTCGAAGGATGTCTTGACCTTGGATACTGTCTGGACTGCTGAGTTCAGCGTATTGATAAAGTCTTTAACATCTGTTGGCGAAAGCAAGGCGGGGTTGATGTCTGCCAATCTGGACAGAACCTTGGCGTAGGATGCGACAGACTTGAGGGCTTCACCT
>Ga0181413_1000129_pt1 | contig 20369 bp, 19 predicted proteins | sample 36SPOviralmetaG_FD_130111 | JGI IMG/M metagenome (GOLD analysis project Ga0181413, IMG submission 130111) | Marine viral communities from the oligotrophic San Pedro Time Series (SPOT) site, San Pedro Channel, CA, USA - 36 SPOT_SRF_2012-09-28 | ecosystem: Environmental > Aquatic > Marine > Strait... | reverse complement strand
GGCTACGTACGTCTCAGGCCCGATCGACCTGTACACCTTGTTCCAGCGTGCTTCCTCCGACCTCAAGTACGCTGTGCTGGACGTGGGCAACTGGTTGCGGGGCAGGCTCTTTTTCCAGATCATCGGCACGCACGAGTCTCGCTTGGTCGTGCGTGAGCTTGCGCACGAGCACAGCGACTGTCTCCTCACGGTCGAGTACCAGGACCTCATCGACCTTGTGAATGCGGGTGCCGACGGGCTCAACGTGCACGTGTACTGCCCGGGCAGCCCGAAGATGAACGTGCACTTTGAGAACGGTGTGCCAGGCAGCGCACTCGACGCTGAGGCGCGCTTGCAACAAGCGAGCACGGACGCCGTGTTTGAGCCCTTTCGCGTCCGCATGCAAGGAGGCGGTCGGTACGCGGAGGCGTGTGCAGAAACGCACGGGTCGGTGTTCAACTGCACACGGCTGCGCGAGCAGCGAGACCCGGTGCGGGGGCTTCTCGAGGCCAAGCTGCGTCTGGTCGAGGCCATCACACAGTTCGCGGCGAGGATGCACTGCGTGCCAGGCAACACCGCGGACGCTGGCGAGTTAAACTGGCAAGACCAGCACACGACACCGGAGACTCTCAACAGCATCCTGCGCGCCACGGAGGACCACATGGGGCGCACACTGCACGAGGAGTTCAAATGGGCGTGGGAGAAGAACGTACAGGGCACTGGATACGCCAAGGCACCGGACGACGTGCTCGAGGGGGTCGCCCTGGACGCTGAGACTGCGCACGCCCACGGGCCTTTTTTTTGCCGCGACGGAGCCTCTCTGGCTGACAGGCCAGAGTTTCTGACCAGGGCACAGCTGCTCGCGCACGGTGACGCGAAGCGGGGGTCCGAGACACCTGACGAGCACGCGGCCCGCAAGCGTGCAAAGGTTACCACTGGTGCCTAGCGAGTGACCGGAGTTTGCTCAGAGGCGCGGGGCTCGAACCCGCTGCACGCCGTGCGTGGCCTCTTTTACGGTGGTTTCCGTGTAAAAATGACGCACTAGTCGCTGTGTTAGAGAGTCAGCGTTGGCTGGAGCTTTTGCGCGCTTTTTTTGCGAGGCATGCTACGATATCAGATGACCAACCGGAGTATTGAATGCGTTTCGGATCTTCTTCCACTATCTTCCACATAGTCTGATAGAGCTCTTCACTGTCTGGCATTGTACGGCCTGTTTGTAAATAAAACATACAAACATCCCTGGGAAACGCATCGACGCTCGTGAAAGTGAGATTCAACTGAACGGGCGGTTGTGTTGCATCAAAGAAAAGGTTACTCATACGTTTTACGAGTTGCAAAGCTCCACATACGTCATCTGCCTTGAAGTTATCCTGAAAGGTTGAAGATGGATTTGCGTCTGTGTCTGGGTTTGTTTCAAGATCTTCCCAGCGAAATGCAGGTGGTGGAGGCAGTACGAAGGATGGTGCATCTAGTTCAATGCTTTTCGCGGAGGTATCTCGTTTAATGCTTTTCGCGGAGGCATCTTGTTTAATGCGTTTCGCGGAGCCAAGGTCTATGACCTTGACATCGCCTTCCTTTGAAAGCATAACATTATCTGCCTTCACATCACGGTGTACCAGGTACAATGTATTATGTAGGTACCGCAGTGCATTGAAGAGAAAAAACATGACACGAAAGCGAGCACGTGCATCCAATGTGCCCTCCAGGTTGTTGCACATGTCTTCAATTGTAATGTCCAGACTCGGGAATATTACAACAACGCAATCTTCGCCGAGCTTCATATCAATTGCAGCGCATATGTGTGGGTGTCCCAACCCGATATACAAATGCATGCTAAGCTCTTCTGCAATGCGAATTTGTTTCCTGAGACATATAGTCGTTAAGATCTTGCCGCAAACTTTTACAGTGTTACCATTCGGTTCCACTAAGCTACCAGGTACTACGTTGGCAAATTGGCCAGAACCACTCGGACCAGAATGTTTGTCTAGGGTCAGTACTGAGCCTGCACTCTGCTCTAGAATACGATCTACGGTATGTAAAATTCGTCGATGTACCCCCGAGCGCGTTGCCTCTTGTTGATCAACCTTAAGACCTGATTGGTCAACGTACACGCCCCCTCCGATGTGAAATTTGCCATTGTGAACGAGGGGTCTGGCCAGCACATTTGATTGTGGTCGTTCAGAACAGTGGATGGTAATTGGACTCACCGGCAGCGACGCCATCGCATGCAGATAGTATGCATCGGTAATTACACCGCCCGCATGCTTATATACCACATTTGACAACAGCAAAACGCAAACTTTTGGACGCGTGTGTGGTTGTTTGTGGATACTTGCACCAGACAAGAAATGCCCGTCTCTGCACATTGAGAGTCGGTAACATGCCAACGTTTATGTACGTCCAAGTTTTGACACGCGTCAGCACACGCGGTACTTATGCAGGCGGTCGACGCCCTCAAAGGCCAGGCTGTTGACAAAGAGGCGCCGGGCCCCCGACGCGTTCTGGAGCACGTACACGGCGCGCGCGGCCTGGAGCGCCTTGACATCGCGCGCAAGCTGCGGGTACTGTATGAACCAGTCGTCGGTGTCGACGCCGAGCGGGTTCACAAGCAGGTACCACACCAGCGAGTCCTGACAGCACACGACGCGGCGCGTCGTCCAGTGCGTGCCGTCAAAGTCAAAGTCCCCGCTGTCCAGCAGCGCTTGGCACACGCTGCGGCCCTCGCACTCTGCGTGCAAAGACGAGCAACCGAGTTCAGCGGCAAGTTGGCTGCTGGTAAAGCGGCTTTCGTGCCCGAGCACGCACTCGTCCGAGCGCAGGCACTCATGCACGCCAAGGTGCGCCACGCGTGCCTTGCACACGCGCGGCACGCACTGGCAGCCCTCCGCGTACATGGAGTGCCCGCGAAAAAACAGCTGCAGCACCTCGTTCACGAGCACCTCCCTGTTCAGCGACACGTCTGCGGCCGCGTGTGCCGGCATGACGCTTGCTTTGCTGCATTCTGATTGTGTGAGTACGGAAAGTCGGTTTCCGTGCACGTGCACGCGCACCGTCCCGCACTCGGTGCCCGCGGCAAGCTCGCCGAGCGGGACCCGCGTTGTTGCGTTGAAGAGCACCGTCTGCTGCGCGCTGGCGTCCTCAAACTTGCTCTTGGCAGCAAACACCAGGCCACAGTCGGCGGAATAAAAGCCGCACATTTGCCTGCGTCGCGAGCACGCGCGTGGCGACTGTGTGGCGTTTGTTTTGGCTGGTGCACGGCTGGCGTCGCTGACACGGTGCGCGTGTGAGCCGGCTGAAATCGACGAATACACCCGCACGTGTGCCTACGTGGCGAGAAGGGAGTTGCTGAGCCGGGAGCGTGAGTTTTGCTCTCGCAAAAGCGTGCCGCACGCACGCGCCGCGTGCCAAAGCACTAGCATTGCTTGCGCACGGCGAGTCAGGCTCAAAGCTCACACTGCAAGCGACAAAAATATATAAAGTTTGCCCGTGTTTTACACAGGCATGTACTATATCCTAACGACACCCCCTCCGCAAGAGGCCGTGCTCAAGGAGCTCGCCGTCGCAGGCGAAGAGTCGCGCGCGGTGTTCCAGGGCGTCGTCGGACCAGACGGCTTCCGCTGGCAGTGCGAGCGCGTGTTGCAAGAAGCACGCGCCCCGTCGACGGAGGTAGTCACACACGCATACACCGACGGCGGCGCGTACGTCAAATATGCGCAGCTGCTCTCCGAGGTCGGGGGCACGGCCGTGCCGTCGGTTGTGCACTGCGGTGTCTTCCCCGTGCATCAAATGCACGCGCTCGTGCAACGCGTGCTCAGACAGACAGCGTCTGCGTCTCTCGCGCAGCACAGCAACACACAGCAGCTGCTCAAAACACTGCAGACAACGACCGCGCCCGTGCACCTCGTTGTCTTTTCAGGCAATGGCCCGTCGTTTGCAGAGGCGCGCGCGCACATGCAGCGGGCTCTATGCGAGCCCGCGCCGTGTGCAAAACTGCAGCGCGCAATGGGTGCGTTTGTGCACGGCCTGTGCCTTGTGCTCAAGGCGGGGCACGTGCACGGGGGCGTGGACGCACAGGCGCTGCGCATCACCCAGAACATGCGCATATGCCTGCACGGGTGGGCGCTGCCAAAGCCCGACGGGCACAGCGGCATGGCCACCGTGTACGCCTGGTACACGGCAACCGAGCACGTGCCGCACCAGCACCCGCTCGTGTGGATGCTCACGCTGTGTTGGTACAAGTGGCTCGGCGTCCAGCGCCAGGAAAACCCCAGCGAGTTTTTTGTGCAGCTCTCGCTCAAGACGACGCTCGCGCACATGGCATACGATAGCGTGGGCGAGCCGTGCCCGCAAGAGCTGCACGAGCGCTCGTGGGTCAACGACCTGCACGCGATGCTTACGCGCGCACCACCAAGGCAGCCCGGCATGGCGTGGGTCGCCGGAGTCGCCTGCGACGTGAAAGCGGCCGCCGACGCCAAGCTGTACCCCGTGCTCGACCGCATGTGGACGAACGCAAAGCGCGTGTTTGTCAAGGCATTTGCCGAGTCGCACAAATCGTACCGCAAGCAACTCAAAGATACAATGAAACAGCGACAGGCAGAGTTTCCGCACTCGTTTGTGTTGCGCTGCATCAGCGCGCGCGCGTGCACGCCGAACGTGCCCGCCGAGTGCACCGAGCGCATGCTCGGTATCTTTTTTTCCGGCGTTGCCAACCTGCCGATCGAGGTGCGCGGCGACCGCGAGTTTGTGTGCCGCGAGCTCTGCCGCTGGACCGACCTCTACCTTGCATGCCGCGAGCTGTGGCTGGTGCTCTCTGCATGCCCCAACGCCGCCACGCAGCCGGCCATCAGCGCCCTGCGCGAGACCCTAGGCTCGAGTCTGCAGAACACCGACACGAACGCAAAGCGCCTCTGTGCCGTCTTGAATCAAGAGCCAGCCGGCGCCGAGCAAGGCAGCACAGCCCGGGCGTCTGGCGTCACGTGGGGCGCCGATATGCTGTGACTTTGTCGGGCATGCGCTCTCTGGCTTGACACAATAATCTATTTTCGGCACCGTCGGCAATTTTTGGGTATAAATTGAATTGCCAGAGAGAGAGCGGGGTTTCACCAACCCCGACACGGAACACTGGCATGGCTCCCCGTAGGGATATGAAGACCGCGAACAACCTGGACAAGTCCCCTCAGTCCGCAACTGTTGTCGCCGCCGGGATCAAGAAGGCAGACACGAAGACGCGCAAGGCCGTGAAGGCCGGCCTTGATCGTGTGCTCAAGACGAATTCGGCTGCCGACGCTGAGCTCGCAAAGGACCAGGCCTTGGACTTTGAGCCCGCCAAGGACGAGGCTGTCGACGCCAAGCACGCCAAGGACGAGGCTGCGGACGCCAAGCACGCCAAGGACGAGGCTGTCGACGCCAAGCACGCCAAGGACGAGGCTGCGGACGACGAGCCCGCCAAGGACGAGGATGCCGACGCCAAGCACGCCAAGGACGAGGCTGCGGACGACGAGCCCGCCAAGGACGAGGATGCCGACGACGAGCCCGCCAAGGACGAGGGTGCGGACGGAGGTGCTGCTGACGATGCCAAGCAACAGCAAGATTCGCAGGCAGATGACAGCGACCAAGAGAACGGCGCTGAGGAGAGCGAGTAATAGCCTGAATAGGAGAAAATACGAGATGGTGTGTGCAAACGCAAATAAACACTTGCCTGTGGACTAGGCTTGTGTTTCCTGCGACATAAGACAGAAAGCGCTCTGCGTGGGCACAGAGCACGAGCACAGAAAAAAAATACGAGATTGTGTGTGCAAACGCAAATAAACACGTGCCTGTTGACTAGCCTTGTGTTCCATGCGACGTAAGACAGAAAGCGCCGTGCGTGGGCACAGAGCACGAGCGAAAAACTGCTATTTTGGGAGAAATTGGAAATGGGGACAAATAAACGTGAGAACGAGAAGAGAGGCACGCAAAAGAACAAACGCGCGATGGCACAGAGCGCGGCGGATGTGTGCCACATCTGTTTAGAGGGCAGCCCGGAGATAATACAGTCAGGGTGTGCATGCCGCGGAGCCGCGGGACTGGCGCACCCCGCCTGCCGGGAGAAGGCGGCAACGGAGTTGGCGAAGCGCAAAGGGTACACGATGAGGCTTACGTGCCAGACGTGTAAGAAAGAGTTTACGGGGGCGATGCGCAGAAAGCTTGTGAACGCCTGGTGGCTGCAGGTGCAAGGTTATGCTGAGGAGGACACCGAGAGGCTTGCCGCTGGGAACGCGCTTGCCACTTTGCTCTGCTACGAAGGAAATTCCACAGAAGCCGAGCGCATCGAGCGCGAGGTCCTTGCAACACAAACACGTGTGCACGGAGCGAAGCATCCCGACACGGTCACAACCCTGAACAACTTGGCCTCGACCCTTTCTGAACAAGGAAAGCACAAGGCAGCGGAGAAGATACAGCGTGAGGTCCTGGCGGTGCGCGGGCGGGTGTTTGGCGCGGAGCACCCTGATACGCTTTCGGCCCAGAACAACCTGGCGCGATTTCTGTGTAGGCAAGGCAAGCTTGCCAGGGCGGAGAAGATGCAGCGCGAGTGTGTAGGGGTGCGCGAGAGAGTTTTTGGCGCAGAGCACCACGACACCCTCGGTGCCAAGAACAACCTTGCCCGCACGCTGCACAAGCGCGGGAGCTACGCAGAGGCGGAGGGCATTGAGCGCAAAGTGTTGGCGCTGCGGACCCGAGTGCAGGGCGCTGCGCATCCGGACACCCTCTTGAGCGCAAACAACTTGGCCTTGACGTTGGGGAAGCGAGGCGAGCACCAGGAGGCGGAAGAGCTGGAGCGGAGCACACTCAAGCTTTCAGAATCAGTGCTTGGCCCACAGCACCCCAGGACGCTGACGACCGCGAAAAATTTGGCATGGTCCATAAGGATGCAAGGTAAGCACGACGAGGCGCAAGGTGAGCAAGCAGATGTGCGCTCGCCGCAGACCTCGCCGAAGAACGCGACTGCATTGACGGGCGTCGGCGCGGGCAAGCGTAAACCATCATCTGAGCACGGCGTGCAGGCTGCAGACGGGAGCCGTGCCGACAGCACCAGCAACGCGGGGCGTGTTGAAAGCATGCGTGCACGCTGCTAAACAAGCCGTCAGGCCAGGGCCAGCATGCCGGTGCGCGAGAAAGGCCGGTGCGCGAGAAAGGCCGATGCGCGAGAAAGGCCGATGCGCGAGAAAGGGGGGTGGAGGATGCAGACCCAAAACGTGAGGCCAGGACGACGGTCACAGTGGGCGCACATGGAACGACCCGCGCAAATACACTGAAATTCTCCGGATTTAGAACAGGATTTACTTAAGTTTTGGGATTATATAACCAAACCAAAAAATTGATTCCCGAAAACCAGGCCATGGCCGACCACGCCACGCCCGGGACGCGGTTTGTGCATGGGGCATACAGCGTGCAGCGCGGGTGGTTTTGCTTGCAGCTTGGAGACACCTCGCTGAAGGCGCCCGTAAAGGTCGGGTCGTCGATCATCCACAAGTGTATGCGCCAGAAGGAAGACGAGAAAATTCCATGGATCTTCCGCGAGGTGAGCACGGCGATCCACGCGGCCGACGGCAAGGGCAACGGGGTGCTGACCAACCTCATCAACCGCTTTGCGTGCGCGTTGGTCGAAGACGGTCCAGTCGTCTTGATGCACAACCAGCCGAAGTTTCTGGACTCGCTGTTTGAGGACCTGGTCGGCATGGCAGTGTGCAACACGCCGGACAACCCCGCCAGGTTCGAGACGTGCCGCATCCTCGTTGGTCGCATCACGTGGAACCTGAAGAGGTGCACGCAGCGCGTGCGGTACCTGTCGCTGGCGACCATGCTTGTGCGCATGAACAAGCTCGAGCACAAGCTTCAGGACCCGCGCTATGCAGAGCTGCAGCAGCGGCTGCAGCAGCCGGCCCTGCAGCTTGCCTGGGAGAAGGGCTGCAAGCGCATCGACGAGCTCAAAAGGCTGTGCCCGGGGTTGGCGAAGCTCATGCAGAAGACCAAGTGCAAGAAAAACAGAGAGCTCAACCGCCTGTGCGAGATCCTAACGGCGGTGCGGAAGCTGCTGCCGTCTGTGTTCGATGATGACACCGTCGTGTACGACAAGGAGTGCAGCCTTGGACCGCAGGCGATGACACAGAAAGATTTTGAGCGGCTGGGCATCATGGACCAACACGTGGTGCCGGGGGAAAAAGGACGCAGTGTGTGGAAGCGCGTGTCCAACAAGGTGCGCGGCGCGGAGACCAACCCTCCTCTCTTTGGGTTTGCGTACCTCGATCTCGAGAACATGTACGAGGACGAGGACCGCAGCGCGAGCACAGCTGCGAAAAGCGCCTGCGGGAAGAGGTCGCTGGCACCGGCGACGCCGGCTGTGGCGTTTGAAAGCGCGGGCAAGGACGAGGACCGCAGCGCGAGCACGTCGGCTCAGGCGCGGCCAGCGAAGGGACGCAAGGTTGCGAAAGGTGGCGCTCGAAGCCTGGGCGTGCAGCGGTTTCCGCCGCCGGCCAAACCGGCGGGCGTGTTGGAAAAGCTCTCGGCACTGTTCCAGTTGTGTGACGACAGCTATCCGTTTGGTTTCAAGCCCTGCACTACGGTGGCGAGGCACAAGAACGGCACGCTAACGCATTTGAAGAGCAAGCAGGACATGCGGACTGTGATGATGACTATCAAGGCCTTGGGCGTGATGGACGCGCTCGGTTTTACCGTGCCCGAGGCGGAGGCGGTCTGGGTCACGGACGAGGCTGCGTTTTGGCAGAAGGTTACCGAGCATCCACAGTCCAACCCCAACTGGCAGGGCTGGTACAAGCATTGGCTCAAGGACGACGGCAAGGAGATGCTCGCGCTTGTGACGACGTATGTCGGCGGCCGGACGATGCAGAATGTTACCGACGCGGATTACCGCGCACATATGCCCGATGTCGCGAGTCTCCTCGTCGGGCTGGTCGTGTCCAAGTACATGGGCGCTGGCGACATAAACCAGAAGAACATCGTTGTCACGCCCCATGGTTTTGTGCGCTTCGACTCCTGCTACGTCGACCCGGACACGATTGTGCACGAGTTCAACGCGCGTGGGCTGCAGACGTCGCAGCCGATGTGCTTTCCCGACGCGCTGAAGCGTGCGATCGAGGCCTACATCCAGGCGAGCTACGCAGCACTGGCCGGGTACATTGAGCGCCTGCTCACCGAGCATGCAGACGTGCGCCACCCGCTCGTGCGCTACCGCCTCTTCGACGACGCGGAGCAGCTTGCGCGCCTGCGCGAGGGCAGCACGGAGGCTTGCCGCGCGCTGTACAACGACGTTGTGCTGACGCCGGCCAAGTTCCGCAGCCTGGCCACCGCGCAGGCACAGTCGTAAGCCTTGGACGCTGTACAACGACGTTGTGCTGACGCCGGCCAAGTTCCGCAGCCTGGCCACCGCGCAGGCGTCTGGGGTCTAAACCCGGTGCACGCGCACGCGCGAGGGCGCGACACTGAATGTTCTATTTCCGTTTTATCTCCGTCTATCGAATAAATACCACTGCTTTGTGAATGCCCAGAAACCACCGTGTAGAATTGATCGCTGGAAGGGAGTACTTTTACTCGTACGCAAAGACTCGCTAATGTCAAATTTACAACCTGTTTTGACAAAACGCATCCTTTCACAGAGAACACCCTTTCTTTCCCGGTACAAATCGAAAATTTGACATTAGCAAAAGTCTTTGCGCACGAGTAAAAGTACTCCCTTCCAGCGATCAGAATGGCCCAGAACGAGCATACCGCGTGGCAGCGCTCCGCGATGGAGTTTGAAGCCGACATGCTTGGGTTGACCTCGTTTGCGTACTCGGGCGCGGCGGACGAGTGCTTGCACCTGCACAGCGACCAGTGGGGGCTGCCGCGCCTCGGCGCGTACGAGCCACACCGCCGCTACGCGACGCAGGAGGCCGCGATGGTGTACGCGCGCGCCGTCAAGGCGCTCGTCGAGCGGTTTCTGGGCGAGCAGGAGAGGCTGGCGGTGTCATTTTCGGAGTAAGTACTTGGAATACTGGAAGTCGTCTTCTGATACACAAGAACCACGAATGCCAGTAAACAAGCAAAAGTACAAAACCGCTTACGCACGTTCAGACGAAGACCGCTGTCCATTTCATAGCACAAAGCGCTGCTCAACGCTTACAAGGCCGCGCTTGGGCCTGACACGATGCCAGCGTCATTGTGTCTGAAGGAGGAATGTATACTGATGCAGAAAAAGTCTATCCACACACAAGCTCACGTGCGGCCAAGTCGTATATAAAAAAGTGTAAAGGGCAACGGGCGCGCATGCAGACGGTAGTCCCTGGTGCGCATGTGGGCTATACGGTGCATGCAACCTGCACGAATCAATTATGTGAAGCCTGGACGAGGCACGACCAGCGCGGGCTGCTGCTTGGGCTTGTTTGCCACTCTGGCGTGCAAGCGCCTCTGTGCATAGGCCTACTGGCCGGAACATGCCCGTTTGCACACGGGCGCCCACCTCTGGCATATGTCCCGGGGCATGCTGCGCACGTAAGCGGCACCGCGGTGCTTGCTGGCATGGACAAAAGGTTTGAGACCGCCAAGAAAACCGCAGAAACCATGCAAAATGACATAGAAGCATTCTCCACCCTCGGTGTACAGCTTGAATTGCAGTCCTTCCACACCTCGTGTCGAAACGCAGTGAGAATTTTTTGCCAAGCGGCTCAAGACCACTGGCAGAAAATGTTTGCGTTGTCATGGGCATCGCAGGAACCGCGCGACACAAACTCACAGAGTGTGTTGTTACAGATGGCTTGTATCAGCATTGACGAGGATGTCGACGCGTGGATTGGTATTTTGGATCACGAAGATTCCGTCGTGGCACAACTTGAAGTCATTGTAAGCAAAGGCGAAGAGGGTCACTTTTGCGTTGAATCCAAACACTTTAGCGTTGTAGACTGCCTACGCGGCATGCAGCTGGACTTGCTGCTTGAAGCATGCGGACTGCTATGCGCACTACAATTTGCATGCCTCGCAGGCCACGGACAACGCGTTCAGATTAAGAGTAATTTTCTGGCGCAACATCTGCCAAGCCATAGGGGCACAGTGCCTTTTAGTATGCAGACAGTGGCTAACAGCTTGTGGAAATGGTATGAAGATAGCGCGCACATGTACGCAACGCCATTGGCGCAGCAAATAAACCAACAAGTTTTGGGCAAACGTAACCAAGAAGCGATGCAAGCAGAGCAAGTCCAGCATATAGACAACAATCTGCGTGATTTTGTAAAAAAGTCGAAACTTGAACTCAAAAATGACAATTTATTTCACATCGGGTGTTTCGAGCGTGCGTTGCAAAACGCCGCACAGGTCATGAACGAAGAGGCAGGCACATATTGGCGCAAGTTTTTCCGATTCACGGTAGCAGCAGTTCCTGTGGATAAATTGGAATCCATATCTCCACAGACTGCTTTCTACTACTTGCAAATCATCTGCACACAAAGTATCAACATTGAGCAATGTGCGAATTTGCGCTCGAAAAATGCGGAAGCAGTCGTTGCGCGCCTTAATCTCAGAGTGGAGGAACAATGCCCCAACGATTTTAAGTGTGCAGGTCCATTCTGTACTTTTGATGTGAAAATGGCGGGCGGTGTGACGGTGATTTGTTTGCGGTACATGCACTTGGCCACACTACTGCGCGCATGCGCACTGCTTGCCGCCCAGCAATTTGCGTACTTTGCCACGGGGGAGCAGACCGTTGGCTTTCAAGGCGTCGCTCACAGCGACGGCACAAAAAAAAATATACAAAAAACTCTTTGCTGACATACCGGCACGGACCGACGAAGAGACTTTAGAGCACTGTGCAATACTCGGCAGCAGTCACAAAACAGTACCGCCGAGCCTGACTAACGTCGCAACGCTGCTCACACACGCCCTGCGCAGCAGCGTCTTGCTCTGGCACGCCCCGCTGCCTACGCAAATCAAGCGCAAAGAATAAATACGTTATTTGATTCATGTACAAAATAAATTTTCAAATCAAACATATAGAAAAAATATACCATCATTGCAGGTCCGGGTGTGCACGCAGCATGCCAAGGTGGTGGTTTGTGTCGACGCTCTCAAAGCACGGGCATGTGTCAGCGGGCTCGCATTGACATTTCTACGAATGAACGTTTATACGAAATTCATTTCAAATGTACTTGTTTCGCATACACACTCCAACGCGCGCATATCACACCGCGCTCGCCTGCCGCGCGCGCAGCATCGCGGCGACGTCGCGCAGAAACACGCCCGCGACGCGGGCGTGGGCGGTGCGCGGGGGCGCGTCGAGCGCGGCCTGGGTGCCGGTGCTCGGGATGCAGTCCCCGATGCCCGGGGGCACGGCAAAGGCTAGCTCTTGCGCACAGTCGGCGGAAGCGTCGACGGAGTCCACGTCGTCCGCGCTGAACACGACGCCGGCAACCGCGCAGAGGACCTCGGCCAGCTCCGCGCAGCGCCCGTCGCTGCGGAGCTGCTGCAGCGCGCCGCGCACGGCGGGCAGGTGCACGTGCGGGGCGTGTGTGCCGAGCCGCCAGCCCGCCGTGCACCGGTTGTGCACGACAAGCATCTCGTGGACGAACACGTCGTTGCGGAACTGCGTGTCCGCGTCCGGCGCCGGCCGTGCCAGCCTCTCGCACAAGCGCTGCAGCACGGCGTCGCGCGCGTCGGGGGGCTCGGGCACCTCGGGCATTGGGGCCTCGGACACAGCCCGCGCTGCTTCCCAGAGCACCTCGGCGCTGAGCGCCCTCCGCATGCCCTGGCGCCCGCCGTCGCGCTCAAGTGCGCGCGTCGCGGTGAGCACGTCGAGTCGCCACAGCAGGTCCCGGCGGTGTCGGATGACGAGCCTCTGCTCCCACGGGTGCATCTGTCTGAACGCCTGCACGTCGCGTTCGATCATGTCTGAGGAAATCTCGCGTTTGTCAGGACTGTGCGCCGTGTTTTTGCTGCGTTCTGGTGCCACGTCAAGAAATTTACGGGCAGCCATGCCAGGCACAATGGCACGGGCTGAGCACGTGCGAAAGCACCATTTTGTCGTTGCTTGCGGACTCAACAATGCACGCTTTGCGGTCTGCCGCGCCTTGTGCGCCGTGTTTTTGCTGCGTTCCGGTGCCACGTCAAGAAATTTACGGGCAGCCATGCCAGGCGCGATGGCACGGATTGAGTACATACGAAAGCGCCATTTTGTCCCGCGTCCGTGCGTAAACAATGCACCCGCTGACGGGGCCGCAGCCCAATGCGTAATCGCCACAGGCGCGTGGGCTGCCCGCTGAAGTGCTCACTACTGCGTGCTGCTGTACGGGGTCGGCAGTCATTGCCCGCGACCGCGTGTGCATTGTCAAACACGACTGTGCTAAGAGTTTACGCACGCGGCTACGCCAGAGCAAATACTCAACCCACCGCGATGGCCCTCGTGAAATAGCAAAGTGTGGAATTTCGACACCCGGCACTGACGTGGCACCGCAAAGGCATTGCCTCACGCGCCCGCCGGCCGGGGTCGGCCGTGGCTGAGAAAGCGGTTTTTGCGCACGCGAGACGGTTTTGATTCGCATATTCGGTGGTCTATATATGCACATTTGCAACGCAGGCAAACATGAGCCGGCAGGTGTGCACGGTCATGGGCACCGCGGACCCCGGCACGGCGACCGAGGACAACACAATGTTCTTCAACACCGCGCAGCTCGAAGCGGTCGTGGCCGAGGGGCAGATGAAGCGGCTGCCGGTGTGGCTCGAGCACGGGGACGCGACCAAGGAGCAGATCGGGGAGGTCGTGTACGCGTGGGTCGACGAGTCTGGCATGCACGTGCTGATTGCGCTGGACCTGCAGCTCGTGCGCTCGCGCGTGGTGATGCAGTGGATCTCGTCGGGCATTTTCCAGGGACTGTCGCTCGGCTACACGGCGACGCTGGACAAGGCGTTCAACGTGACGCACAAGCGCATCCACGAGCTTAGCATCGTGCGCCGCCCGTACCACAAGTCGTGCAAGATCTTCTACACCGGCCTGCTGCCGTCGGACCTGCTGAAGCGCGTCGCGCCGGGGCATAAGCCCAAAAACACCTGCGCACTTGATGCGTTTGCGTGCGACGAGCAGGCGACGCAAGTGTCCACGCTTGACGTTCCATGCACGGATACGGCTAAATACACGATTGCAGCAGAGATGTCTGAGGTCTTGTCCACGTACATGCAGGGGTGACGCAGGACGTCAAGACACAGCACATGTCTCGATTGTGCCTAGGTGCGTGCGCGGATAATTCCGAGTGCGTTGAGAGAGCAAGTGTTCGGGTCTTGGCTGCGTGCGTGCACGTATAATTGTCAGTGTACTTGCAGAGTGGGTGTCAAGGTCTTCGCAGCTTACAAGCAACGACATGCCACCCAAACGCAGGTACAGGTCCGTGTGTCGTTGTGAAAAACACACACGTCGCATGCGCGTGGTATATATGTCCGTGGCGCGCACAAGCACGTGATGTCTACGACAGCGGTTGGCACAGACAAAGCAGAGACGACGAGCACAATGGCCCCGGCGGCGCCGGCGGTCGAGGACCACACGCAAGCAGCCCCCGGCGCAGACGCCGGTTCGGGGCAGCATGCCCCCGGATCCATGCGCATGGCGGCAGGTGAGGAGGGCGACCTCCAGAAGCTGCTGCTGCACATGGAGGGGCTGCAGAACCAGAACACCGAGATGGTCGAGGTGCTCGAGTCCCTGGCTGCGGCCAAGAAGACTGAGCTCGACCAGATTCTGAACGACAAGATCATGCCGTGGATCAAGCAGCTCAACATCCCCGACGAGCTCCGGGACAAGGTGATCGATGGCATTAAGGGAGCCTGCCTCAAGCCCGCGGATCGCAAGAATTACCGGAAGATGCTGGACTTGAACACAAACCCGGTCATCGAGGTCATGTGTGCGGCCGCGCAGGCGCACGGCGAGGCCATCCGCAAGGTCGAGGAAACCCGGCAGCAGCTGCACGATGCGTCTTCGACGGCCGAGCGCATTTCGCGCGAAAAGTTGCAGCTCGACTCGCGGCTCGACTCCGCTTCCGATCTGCTTACCAAGTCGCGCCCGGGCGGCGCGCACGCCGGCGACAAGCGCAGCATCGACGAGGTTGATCAGAACCAGGAGGTCAACTCGCAATGCTGGTCGAATCTCTTTGAGAGCTTTGCTTAGTTTCGTTTGCTTTGTTTTATTGTAATACAACACCACATTTGCGCGAAAACCTAGGCATCTGTTGTATTCTTGCCTACACGGGCAAGGTAGAGGTGTTTGGCAGGAACTCCCAGAGGCCGTCCTCCTGCACGCCCCGAGCGTCGTGCCACTTGAGAGTGCCGTCATCGTATTGGACCTTGTGTGTTCGGACGTTTGCTGTGGTGCTGTGCTCGATGACAGTGCCGGGGAACCAGAGCATCTTGCTCTTGGGCGGGTTCTTGGCTTTGACATAGTGCGGGATCCACTTGACGCGCACCCGCCGCCGAACGTCGCCCTTGGGCGTCTTCACGATGCCCTTGCAAGTGCGCCCAAAACAGAGCTGCCGTGGACGCATCGGTGACAACTGCAGAGTGTTGTCGGCAAGCTCAAGCGCGTCGGCCAGCTCGGGCGCCTGGGGTGTCTCGCAAACCTCCGAGTGTGCTTATCGCGGGAGTTGGCAGAGGATGTCCGATGCGTCGTACATACTCTTGGCTTCGTTGTTGGCTTCGCTGTAAAACCAGAAAAACAGCTGCGCGTCGCTCATGACAGCGTGTGGCAACTCGTCATCGCGTGCCATAGGAGGTGTTGATTAGGACTGGGGACTTGAGAACGCATTTATGATACCCTTCCCAAAATAGAACATTTCATCCCAGCCAAGTTGCTTGCCCGCACAAGAGTCGAGATGGGGACAGGCGCCAGTGCCCCGCAAGCACTCCTTTATCTTCAAGCACGCCGCAAGCTTGCGTGGCATGGTAGACTGAGGTTTGGAGCTGTGATGTAAGCACGCTATTACAGTGGCGTGCAGATAGGTTGAAGGTCCAGATTTTTTCGGCAGGCAGCAGGCAGGGCGATTTAAAATCCAATTGTCGCCTTTCGGGAAATTTCGTACCGGTCGGGCAATTTTTGGCGAAAATTGGATTACAAATCTGTCCGAATCGCCTTGCCTGGCAGTGCCTGCTGCCTGCCGAAAAAAATCTGCACCCTCAACCTATCTGCACGCCACTGTACAGTGTCTTTTCAAATAAAACATTGAACCGAGACTAGTGAGCAGGTGTGTGCGCAAGCCGCAACGGCCGGGGATGGGCGTCGAGACAGAGGCAGGCATGAGCACCCGCCAGTGGCCCTTTATCTTGAAAAACACTTCCAAGCTCACGGACAAGCGCGACGTCACCGGCAAGACGTGCAGCGCGGCGCGCACGTTTGTGACCGCCGCCGTCGCCGAGCGCCGCTACTGGCCGTGACACCTCACGCAGGGCTGGCACTCAAGAACAAGTACGGATAGCTGTGCAGAGTGCTTTGTGCGTGTGATATATAAACGCGTCGAGCACGCGAATACGATGTTTCTGCGCGTATTCTCGGCGCACCATGCGCAGTTTACGCCGCAGCGCTCGTTTGCGCCTGCACCGCCGCGGTGGTCGGCGCCGCTGGCGTGCAAGCACCCGGAGCGCAAAGCCAAGGCCAAGTCGCGCGCGGGGAGCAAGGACGGGGTGCGCGCGTGCCGGCAGCAGCAGCCGTACGCGCCCGCGCCGGCGTGCAGCCCCGACGAGAACCCCGCCGAGGACTACGAGGTGCTCTCGGAGGGCGACGCGGACACCGAGTTTGAGTTTGTCTGACGCAGCACGTGCCTGTACCCACAAGATTGAAGACAGTCGCATATAAGCACGCGCGCGCATGCGCGATGGCCGCGCCGGCGTGCAGCCCCGACGAGAACCCTGCCGAGGACTACGAGGTGCTCTCGGACGGCGACGTGGACACCGAGTTTGAGTTTGTCTGACGCAGCTCGTGCCTGTACCCACAAGATTGAAGACAGTCGCATATAAGCACGCGCGCGCGCATGTGCGATGGCCGCCCCTCCAAACACCTTCCGCGTCTACGACAAGCAAGCACGGCAGGAGCGGTTTTTGACTCCCAGTGAGTACTGTGCGAGGTACGGGTATACACGGCAGGAGCGCGCGGACATCCTCTGGCTAGAGTCGAATCAGCAAGGAAACGATTTTCTTTCCCGCCGGCGTTTATGCAGCGTTATCTCGCAGACCCAGCCGATTCCCACAAAACACACGGTGTACTTTGACGCATCGCGGAGGGCAGTCTCATGCACGTGCGATGATTTTCGCAACAACACGCTGCAAAACGACGACTTTATGTGCAAGCACATGATTCTGTATGAGGACCACAAGAATTCAATACGTGTGTAAAACACCGCAGTGCTCGTGGCTCTTTTTGCTTGAAAGGCCCAAAATAAAACAAAGGCTATATACTCTGCCAAATTCGTGCGTACCGCACAGACGTCCAATGCTAGGGCTTGCGCCATGCGCGCCGCAGATGCTCGTGCGGCCTCTGCCCTCGCACACGCTCACGCTCGCCCGTCCAGCGTATGCCAGGACGCCTGAGACGGTGCACTCAGGCAGCTTCGCCCGGCGCAGCCGCTTGTTTCCTGCTGAAGACCTGGTGTCCCTGATCGAAGACGCTCCGCTGGACCCTTGCTATGCGTCATGCACTGCAGAGATTGTATCGGACATTGACGACGCCACGCGCCTCCAAACCAACTTGCTGCTTTTTGTGGCCTGGCTGCACTTTGTGCTGGTGCTAGCGTCGTTGCGCGATTGAACCCTTGGTTATGTGTGCACGGCATGTTTATTAAACACAACCAACATTTCGGCATGCCCTAACTGCCATGTCCACGCATGTGCCGTTTGTTCACGCGAAACGTTGGAGGATGCGGAGCGACCACGCAGTCTTGCGCCCGTCCGCCTGCGCATCAGCCCACCCCAGCTTCCACTCGCTCCGAAGCTTTTCCAACGACCGGACGTAAGGCGCGTCAAAGTTGAAAACAACCTCAATGTCTCCCAAATCCCTGTCCTCGTCCAGATACGACACGAGGAAGACGACGGTGCCGTAAAACGAGCAGGCATCCTCGCCGTACATGCACCAGATGTCGGAGACGTACTCGTTGCGCGGAAGGCCACACTTCTCCTGGTCAAGGCTAAGCACCGCCCCCATCGTGAACACCGCACGAGCGTCCGAGACATTGAGCTTCAAGCGGTCGTCCATGCCAAAGGACTCTGCACTGCACCCGCGGTGCAAGCTCCCTAACAAGCGCTGCACCTGTGGAAGGACGTCCTCTATGAGAGGACGGTCCGACTGTGGAAGCATGTACAGTCTGGGCGGTGCGTTGCACGGGCAGAACATGACGGAGAGAGTCCTGGTCACGGCCGGTGATGCCATGGATGCCATGGCGTGGGAGGGTGACGAGTGGCCGGGCCTCAGTGCGATATCTTTTATGCAGTTTTCAGTTCGCGAGTGCGAAATTCGACGAAAATAGATTTTCAAATGCTGAAATGCAGTTTGACACCCGGTCCGTGCGTGCTTGACTTTTGTAGCTGCGCAGCTTGCACATGCAGGCACTCGTGCTTCACCGGCAGGGCTTGGTTCATATGCTGGCGGAATTCGACGCAAATACCCCAAACTGCGGGCGCGCAGGTTGCGCATACGCCGAGTCGTGCTTCACCGGCAGGGCTTTGTTCATGTGCTTCATTTGCAAGGCTCGGTTCATATGCGGGCGAGCGTGTGGACTACAAAGCCTCAACGTCGACGTCGCGCTTGTTGCTGCGCGGCGACCTCGACCGCTTGCGTTTGTGGCGGTGCGGCAGGTCCTGCTTGCGCTCCTGCGCCGCGGCAAACCCGTGCGCAGACGCGGTGTACGCAAGGTCCTCCTTGTTCATGCTGACCTCGCACGTTGCCTTGGGCCCTGAGTACAGCGCGAGAAGCGCGATGCCCTCGTCGCACTGCGCAGCCGTTTTTGCGCGCGCGTGCGGGGCGCGGGGCTTGCGCGGGGCCACGTCGACGAGCTTGTCGAGGAGCGAGGGGTCGCAGAGCACAGAGGCGAGGACCGTCAAAAACTGCGCAAACACTTTGCGCTGCAGGCGCACGCCCATCGGCTCGGCGGGCATGCCCGCGCTTTCGGAGCGCCCTGCGCCGCTCGTGACGCGCTCGGGGATGCCAAAGAGCTTGGCGATGGCGGAGTGCAGGTTCTTGCTGGTGTCGCTGCCCGACGCAAACGACGCGCGCGCGTTGCCGGCCGCGGAGACGCGGGTGTCCTTGGGCAGGATGATAAACTGCTGGCGGCGCTGCTCCAGAAAATGCATGTGCGACATCTCGGTCATCTCGACCTGGCTGTCAAGCACCTCGCGCGTGTACGCAAAGTCGTGATTCGACGAGAGCGCGTCGAGCCCCTTGCGGTACTCGAGCTCTTCCTGGCTCTGCATGCTCGCATCAATGACGGTGTTCGAGGTCAGCGTCGCCTGCTTTTCACTCGACGACTCGATGTAGTTGACGGAGTTTGCGTGCTCGGACAACACAATCGAGTTGTGCTCGCGAACTTTCAGCACCTCAATGTAGGCGCTGATCAGCGTCGAGAGAGGGCCAAGCGAAAAGGCGTCGAGCAGCGTCGACGGGAACTTGTACACGAGGATCTGCGGGCGCTGCTCCCCGCTGGCGTTAACGTGCCCAAAGAGCGAGCCGGCGTCGCGGTAGCACACGGCGGGCGTCTTGTGCGTGGACACAAAGTCGTCCGTGCGCATCGCGAACGAAATCTGTCGGATCGGGATGCAGTGCGGCTCGAGCACGCGTTTGTTTTGCGCGTTTGGCACCAGGCGAAACGCCACAAAGCCCAGCAGGTAGTAGTACACGAGCGAGTCCTTGCAAAAGTTGCGCAGGAGCATCACGTCGTCCGTCAATTTGTGCGTGTCAGACGACGGGTGTGTCATGGCAAACTCCATGCAATCGATATACGCACGGTGGAAGGCGAGCGCGTTGTGCAGCGCCGGCTCGTCGTCGACCATGCGACAGAGCATGTCAAACAGGGAGACGGGCTCGCTTGCCCGCCCCCCGTCGTTGTTTTTGTTGAGGTACACAATGGTGGGCCCCTGTGGCATGGCGCCGCTTGCGCGCCACTCGCACCCTGCATATATAGAACGCGCGATTTCACGCACGTCTTGTCTAAACTCCGGGTCCTGCACCCAACACCTCAGAACACGACCGCCCTCGTGTGCAAGCACGCATACACCGCAAACGCCTGTAAACGTCATGAAACGACGTGCATCTTGGCGCACGACATGCAAATGCAACGGCGTGGCGCTGCGAGACGGCAGGCAAAGGACAGAGACTGCCGAAGAATTTACTCCGTGACACGCAAGTGTAG
>Ga0181413_1000124_pt1 | contig 20755 bp, 41 predicted proteins | sample 36SPOviralmetaG_FD_130111 | JGI IMG/M metagenome (GOLD analysis project Ga0181413, IMG submission 130111) | Marine viral communities from the oligotrophic San Pedro Time Series (SPOT) site, San Pedro Channel, CA, USA - 36 SPOT_SRF_2012-09-28 | ecosystem: Environmental > Aquatic > Marine > Strait... | reverse complement strand
CATCTCTTTTACTACTTCTTAGATGATCTCTAACTAACCCCTCTGTAGATGCTTCAGTTGGTTCAGGTGCCCCAGCTGTAAAATGAAGTACTATTGCTTCAATGCCTGAACGTTTAGGTTGGGGGTTAATAAGGGTATCTCTAGCTTGTGTGTAAGATAAAGGTTTAGAAATAAAGTTTTCACTTAAATTAGCAGCGGCATAAACTCTTCTAGCAGGAACATTCGTACCAGGGAATTTAGCTGGGTGAGTTCCTTTTGCGTCATCTCTAGCTTCAGCGTTTGCTACTTTTGAAGCCCATGTTGGAATACCAGATCCTTCAGGATTATTCTCATTATTTGAAACCTCAGATGATGAAACAGCATCTTCGGGGTCAGGACCACCACCAGCACCTTCAGGGATATCAAATGTTGGGGTATCGCCTTCTATTTGTTCTTCAACAGCATCCCAAAATGGATCACCTGATCCTGTGGGTTCTTGTGCTGCTGGAGCTGGGGTTTCTGTTTCTTGAATTACCTCAGGTGAACCTGAAGCAAAGGGTTGGGAAGTTTCTACTTTAGCTTCTTGTTGTACTGGGACAGGATCAGATGGTGGGAATGTTTGGGTTGGTTGTGGTTTCGGGGTGTATGAAGCACCGACCGACCCAAAGTTAGTTGAGGATAAAATAAGATTATTTACAGTAGCATCCTCTAATAGATAAATAGAGGAAGCATCACCATTAATATCTTCACCAGCTGTGGCTCCTGTTTGGTCTGTTGATTGTCCTACTCGAATATATAAACCTGCTGAGCCATCATCTTCGGTGGTCATTCTTACAGATTGAGCATTTCTACCTTCAATAACTGTATCTCCTGGGTTGCGTTGGAGTTTTCTAACATTAGAGTTGGGTTTAAAATAATTACCCTCATCGTATTTAACATCTACAGCTTGTTGTTGGTTTGGGGAAGCACCATCACTAACATTTTGTGAGTTAGCGTTAGTATTAGGTTGAGATAAATCAACCTCACGAGGTAATGCGTTGTCAGTTGGGTTATTAAATACTGGGATTACATCACCATAGTATGTAGAGGTATTAAATTTACTACCACCTGCTTTGGTGTAGGTGTTAGAAGAAGGACCACTAACAATAGGAACACACTCACCAATAAGAGGGGTTTTTAGATTATCTAGTGGGAAGGCAGTAGGTAATGAGGTTATATCATTAATGTCCGAGTGGTCATTTTTATAAGGGAGATAAAAAATCATCCCCAATAACACTGGGTTGTAAGGTACTTGATTGAAAATAGGATGTTTATCATTTTCAACCACACTAGCTACCCTAACAATAGCATTACCACCACCAAAAGTTGGGGCAATGTTGGGAGTGTTTGAACCACCTACATTTTGAATATTACTCGGCATCTTTAGCTGCTTTTTCGTTTTCGTTAGCTAGTTGTTCACCAATATCTTGTAGTTGGGCTAATTCCTCGTCTGATAAAAGACCACCACCACTATCAGAACCACCAGCATTATTCATTACTCTTTGGAGTACACCAGTCATTTTAATTAGGTGTTCATCATTTTTAACACCAATTTCTAAATATTCTTTGATGAGTGGGATAGTTGCAGCAGCAGAGCCCAAGTCCGTAATTAACGGCTTGAGCTCATTTATTAATGCGTTGATTTGCTTGTCTTTTTTCTTGGAGTTTTTGTAAATCTCCTCAAACAAATCACCTACTGTTTTATCACTAAATACGATTGAATCTAATGGATTGCTCATCTTATTACATTTTGTTTGTAATAAATATGAGATCTTACACTCCTTCGACGAAATCGCCGTACTCCTCGTATTGGTTGAATAGATTAAAGTATTCCTGTTTCATCTGTTTTACAACGCGGGTGATAGGTGGGGTATCACAATTGGTGATTTCGCGGATGTAAATGTAGATAGCTTTTTTATTGAAAATCTCAATATGATCACGTTGTGCGAGAACATAAACTAATGTATCTGCAATGTGATTATCCTTTGGGTCTGGGTAAAGGCGATCAAGATTTTCTTGCATATAATCTACAAACAATTCTAGAAAGGTGTTTTTTTCATCACGCTGGATATCATGTTCAATATTATTTAGAACACGTGAGTCACTATCAGCAGCATCAAGTTCTGAGTGGGCTTTTTTCTTAGCGTAGTTTTTATTATTGTAAGCAATCAAGTAATTTTTACCTACAATAGAAAAGTAAGAATAAGCCTTTGAACCCTTAGATGGATCAAAGTAATGAAGTTTTTCTAATAAAAACGAAATAACTTCATATTTCAAATCTTCTAAATCATCTACCTCAGTATAATAAAACTTAAAGGTATGGATCAAGTTTTCAGCAAGTTTGTAGAATGAATAATGGATTCGCGAATTATAAATCTTGTTTCGCTTACCCATTTTTTCAGTCGCCAAGTACTCTAGGATTGCATCTTCAGTATCCTGAGTAAAATAATTTTTATCTTTCTTTTTTCTAGGCATTAGCGTAGACGAAAGTTGTCTAGTGCTTTTTGGAGCGCTAGAACTTGTTCAAAAAACCAACCAATCTCATCGTCTGAACGGAAGATACCACGTTCATCAATTTCCGCTAGGCGGTTGTTAGAAGCTTCAATAAGTTCGCTTTGGTTAATAAAGAAGTCTTCTAAACGTTCGTTTTTCCTTAGGAGGTTTTTAATGGCATAAAATAAAATACCAACAGTTAGGGCTAACACTCCAACCAATACCCATGCAATAATCAGTCCCATATTATTCGTTGTCGTTATCAAAGAATGAGCTAATAACGCTGATAGTGTTTTCTGCAAGTTTAGGGTTGTTTTCTACATCCGCTTGTTTTGCTTTTCTCAACGTTTTGTCCGCTTTGGACGCGTTTTTTGGTTTTGTTGTGGTTTGACCATTTACTGGGTTGTCTTTTTCCCACATCTCAAACTCAATTTGAGAGGCCATGTGGTCAGCATGGTGAAGAAGGAGTGGGAGGTGGGTTCGCAGGCGAGTTTCTTTCTGTCCTGCCATGTAATAGAATTTATTGGCCTCATCATAGATCCCATCATGTAATTTGATGGCCAAAAACTCATTTTCACTTACACGGATACCGCGACCTTGGAGGATGAAAAGAGAACGATCCGGAACCTTCATAGCGGAGATGGCCGTGTTGTATTTGTACACTTGGCCTAGGTTTTTAACGTGCCAATCAGAATCATTAGGGGTGTAATATTCTGATCCAGGAGCGTCATAACCAATTTTACCCAGATCGTGGTTGAGAGCAGCAAAAACCAACTCCTCTTCGGTGTATGAGTCATCTATTGTACCCATTTCCTCCCACAGTTTTTTTAATTTTAAAGCACACTTAGTAACACGCAAAACGTGATCTACATAACCACCAACAAACGCTGAGTGGTGCCAGTTTTTGGCTGATGCAGGTGCCATCATAATTCGTTCTTGATGATCGAGATAGAGTTTTTTGAGTTCCTCTTTACGTTCATCACCAATAAAAGTATCAATTACTTGGATCAATCGATCCCAGTTTTGTTGTATTTGTTCTGCTGTAATCATTGTTGTCCAATATGTTTTTTAGAAACTTTATCTGCGATTTCGATTTGGTCTTGAAGACGCACCAAAGCATCTGCATAAGCATCTTGGCGCATAAATCGAAGTACAGCCGCATTTTCACCTCGCTGCAATGAACCTGTAATTTTATAGGTTTGGTTGAGGAGGTTCTCGTATGCGTTATTTAATTGTTGGGGGAATTGAAGGTTTGGGGTATTAACAATCCAATGACGCATTGCTTTAATGGCATTTGAATACTCACCTTCATTAATGAACCTAAGGGCGGCTCTATTTTCTCCACGCTTAATCATACCTTCTAGTTTAGAAGATTGATTAACAACATTGTTGTAGGCGTTTTGTAAATTTGACATATAACTATTTGTTTTTACTACTATGGTTGGATTGTACGAACGAGATATATCTAATCCAAATATTTCACGGACAGATATAACGAACATTTACGAATGGAACGGTAGGAACGGAATAGAGGCGGCATTAACGGCATTGGCGGCTGGAACGGCCGTTGCGACCGTCGCGACCTTCTCGCCCCCCCACCCCCTTATTGTGGGGTAAGAACGGCCACTCAGGAAACCAAATATTTTATGAGAGAGGTTTAATTTTCTGCACTTCAATGGTACCTTGTGTATTACCATTATTGCGAGCATTCACAGATACCGCGAAAGGTTTGCCGCCTTTTAGGATTTTAAAATCAAGTTTTAACCCACCAAATGTGGGGGTATCTGAGATTATAATTGGCTCATAATCACCATTTACATTATACAGAACGATATTTTGCCCTCGTTTAAATTCACTCACAGCACCAGGTTCGCCGCTTTTCTTTCCAGTGACTTTATAGAAGGTTGGATTAACCCCTGTGAGAGATAGTGCGAACCCTACCAATGCTACTACAGCCTCATCCACTTCATCATCAGGGAATTGTTGGAATAGGAATTCAACCGATTTTAAAGCAGCCATCTTACCTCGTAGGGAGCGGATATTAGCTTCATTTTCTGGATCGCCTTTATATAAATCACCCGCTTGTAGGTTATAAACTATATTAGGATTGGCTTCAATCCTAGCGGCCATTTGTCTTCTTAGGTTAGAAATCTCATCTACCATTTCTTTGGCAGTATAGTTGATTTCATCCTTAGTAAGGTTAAAGGGGAATTCGCTTTTTACACTCACATACTTATTGAGAAGTGCTTTGGCTTTACCTCCTTGAGCGTCTGCTTGTTTTAAGGATATAGCGGTTAGAGGTTTATCATCACCACCCCACTCATCATTGAATAGGTCGTTGATTATCTCAATGTTATCTGCGTTTTCAAACCCATTTACATCACCAAGTTGAACATATAAATCACCTGGACACCATTTATCTGCAGGTAAACCTGTTAGGTGACGAGCCACAGTTCTAATCTCATCAAACACACCTGAACGAATAAGTTTTTGTCCTGGATATGCTTCTTTAATAGCTAGAGCAGATGAGAGTGGTTGATTAATAAAGTTAACAGTGGTGGCTTTAACAATATTTTCGGTTGCTTTTAGGTAAGCAGCAACTTTAGCTGAGGCTTTGTTAGTTTCACCAGGGATACCTTTTTCTGCCTGAGCAATAAGTTTAGGGATTCTTTCTGAGTAGTTTTCTTTTGTAAAAGGTGAGTCAATATCTGAAATATAAAATAAAGAAACCAAAGCTTCTTTCACATCAGTATCACTCTTAGTACTATCTTCACTACCTTTAACAATCAATTTATAAGTCTTACCATCATAATCAACAGTAACACTACCCAAGCTAGAACCAGTAGCTAGTTTTTTAAAATTTGACAATGAATCTGATTTGTCTACTAAATCCTTAATCAAGCCATAGACCTCTCTTCGCATAGAGTCTGAGGTGTCTCCTCTTGAGGGAATATCGGAAAAACGCAATTTAAGGGTATCTTTACCGGAGGCGGTGATTGAACCATAATCATCGAATAATCCCGAGGAATTCATTAGTTTAACCACAGGGTTGGTGGCTTCTTCCTCATATAATGGTAATTCAATATTATGCTCTTTGAGCACTTGCTTTAACACAAGAATATCAGAGGGGTTATCCATATCTGGATACCCCTTCTGACATCTGAATGACCAATCTAGTAGAATCTTATCAATGTCAATTTTTGACATACTAAAATAACTTAGAATTTTTAAATAAGGTTATGATTAACCTTTAACGATGTTTGCGAGTGTTTGGAAGCGCTCAGCTAATGAGGTTGGAAGTACTTCTTCTTCAACTTCTTCGTCTTTAGCTTCTTCGAGTTCTTCTTCCTCTTCGTCTTCTACATCTTCAACTTCTTCGTCTTCTACTTCATCCTCATCTTCCATTTCTTCAGCTTCTTCGCCTTCGAATTGGTCTTTAAGCATGTCGTAAATAGTACGCAATACATCTTCAGCATCGCCACCAGCTTCAACTGCTGAATCAACGTCTACTTCAATTTCGTCTGCTTCGGTTACTTCTTCAGTACCCTCCATGTTTTTCATGTACGCTTCGAGCTCCTCAGCGATCATGATGTTTAAATCTTCTTTAGTCATTTTATTAGTATTTTTAGATTTGGTTTCGTTTAGTACTTGTTTTACAATAGCGTCAATAGATTCTTTAATTTTTTCCATTTTATCGCCTTTGAATTCTTTATCAACCTCTTTCATTTCTTGGTCTTTATTAGACTCAACAAACTTTTTAAATGAAGGGGCTTTTTCCATATTACGAGTTTCGGTTTCGTAATTTTCTTGTTGCGAATAGTAATCAGCCATTTCTTCAAGATTCTTAAGAACCTTAGTAGTAGCTTTTTCACGTTGCTCTGGAGTAGATGAATGTAGGTTAGGACAACCTAGGGCATTAAGTTCGAAATCCATACCTTTTTTGAATTCGTATGGGTTAACTTTTTCGAAAGCCATATCGATGTTACCACCGACTTCAAATTCGGGCTTTTTGTTAGAATACCCGTAAAAATTATCGTGCGCCATTGTTATTGCAATAAAATGTTTATTATAAATATAAAAGAAAAAAGGGGACATATTGTTATGTCCCCCTTCCCATAATTATCGATATTTATTTTCCTCTGCGGCTGGTGGTTTTTGGTGCTTTAAATATATTGCTGAATTTCTCAACACCAGTCACTCCCATACCAGTACCAACCAATCCTGCGATTGAGTACACTAGGGAGTCTGCTGGAGTCTTCTCAACGAAAAGACTGATAAAAAGGCAAACACCTAAGATTAAAAAACCAACTAGCACGACGAATCGCTTAGAGGATAACTTTGAGTCAATAGTAAGTAGTGATTTAATACCACCGACCAATGAGTTCCAAAAATTTTTCATAATTGTTAAATTTGGGTTTATTTTATTTCGTCAATAAATACGCCCAAACTTAATAATCCATGAAAACATCGAAATCATTATCGTAACCATGCTCCATATCTTCAGTAATATCTGCAATAAGGGCTTGAACTTCGTGTTGAATTTGTGATAAAGTAGTGAATTCTTCGAAATCAATCGATTCGATTAGACCTTCTAGGCGCTCAATAATGGTGTACTTGTCCATGTGTTTTTGGTATTAAAGGTTTAACAATACCAAAACTATCACTTAATATAAGAGAATTTTCTTGTTCGGTAATAAATATAGAGTAGATTAGAGTCCCTCAATAAGGATTGAACTAATTTTTCGAATAATCTTGTTGGTAGTTTTGGCGTCAATAAAATGGCCATTTTTCCCATAGATTTCTTGGAATAAACATAATTCCTTATCATATCCAATGCCTTCGCCGATAAAATAAGCATATGCGTTTATATCGCGTTTATTTAAGGATTTCATTACTTTCTTGGTAAAATCTCTTAGATCCTTTCCTTTAAAGTTATGCGAGGCTGGTGTTCCATCTGTAAGGATCAATAATGTATCTTGGGGGCTTAATGTTTTACCTATATGATCAATTAAGATCCCTTCAGGGGTTCCACCTGAGAACTCCACACTTTGAGCTATTTTCACAAAAGAGTCCCATTTGGTTTTAGGATCAAACACCCTAAATAAAAATACTTTTTCTCTATTTGATCGAAGATCTATAGTAGATGTTCTAAGAGTAATCTCTAGATCAAACCCTTTGATTTTTTTAGAGCAATAAGCCAAAGCCACCATCATAGCAATAGCCTCACTACCTTTAGCACCACTCATACTCCCACTGATATCAACAGACAGATGTACTTTATATTGAGTCGATGTGGTGATATCTTGAATTTGGAATAACCGTTTATCCTCAGTATAAAACGGTAAACGTTTAGTGTCTAATAACCCACCTAATTTATAGTTTTGGGTGGTAGGTGTTTCGTCGTTTCTAACAAGTAATCGTTTGGTTAGTTTTTTTCCTAAAGAAACCCCTTTAACAATATCTTGCTTTCGTTGTGATGTTAAAGAGTTATAACTAAAAAACTCCCCCCCAGGTTGAGTAACCTTTATATCAAAAATGTCTAGTGGTTCATCTCCAAAATCATTATCTATCCCATCAAACTGAGAATAAGATACCCCCATTTGGGAAGCCATCTCTACATCTTGCTTAATATCATCGTCAACTTCTTCTTTTTCTGAGTTACCGGATAATATCTGCTCAAGATTATATCTCCATTCCACGTCTGTGTATGGATACTCTTTCATTACAGTTTTAAGTACATCATATATGAATTCGGCACCATCCAGTGATTCATCAGGAGTAGATGATAAAGACATAGCATCTTCTATAATCTCATCCAATTCCTTACAAGCTTCACCAAGTTTTGGTAAGAGAATATCGCTTTTTAACCACTCTTTACGGTTTATTAACCAATAAAGGTATGTAGATTCATTAGGGTTACTTAGATTACTTGGTCTGGTGTTGAGATTTTCATTAAAAAACACATCATAAGCATCCAAATATGACGAATATCCTGGAGCATTGTGTTTAATAATATTATTGATACGTTGTTGTTCAATATACCAATATAACATTCGAATAAATGGTGGGTAATGGTGTATAGTAGCTAGCCTATGTTTATAAGCTACTGTTCCAAACTTAATTTTAGAATACTGCTTCAACCCGGTTTCCATCAAAGCAATCCCAACAACCTCATCAATGTTATCTTGAGATACTTGACCAGAAACTACAATATGTTTTTCATCCTGTTTGGCTGTTTTAGATCTCGCTGTTTTAGATCTCAACTCCTTTGATCTCAACTCATTTTCAAACCCAACTGTATAATTTTCTCCTGTAATAATACGAGAAAAATTAGTGAGTGCTGTACGAAGATTGATTAGGTTTTGGACTTTATTGGTGCCCAACCAATATTTAGATGATTGTTGAATCATTCGCTACTATTTCTCCAACGATACGAACTTAGGATTGCTTCTCCAACTCCTCTTTTACTCTTTCCCAATAAAATAGACTACAATCCATTTCCCCATATTTGGGCCCACCCCACCAATGGCGAGAGATAGTTTCAAAATCACTATCTTTGTGGTGGAAGTTTTTCCAAATCAAAAACATCTCAACAGACTTATCACAATCCCACCTGTCATTTGGGTAAAAATATTTATCGTTTTTAAGAATTCGATTAATACGATTTACCTCAGCCAACATAACAGGCATAATCTGCATACAACCTGTAGCTCCTGATTTATTGTATGCTTGGGGATTGCCACGACTTTCTACCATCATGATAGCGTGAATCAAATCCTCCTCAGTCATTGTGTTTGCTTGGATAAACACAGTATCACGAACATACACAGTATCTGGGGTGGTTTTGTTTCCTTCAACACTATGGCTAATTTTTATACTACACCCACCCCAAGAAAAAAACCAATGAGCAAGTAAAAAAGTAGTTATAAAAACAAGGAGAGGGGCGAATATTAATGCTTTTTTATCCAATTTTGTATCGTTTAGGTTTCTCATTTGGGAAAATAGTGTAATGTAAATCCCAATATTTCTTTTCGGTCTTAGCTATAGCTTCTTTATCAGCTTTAGTAATACGCTTTTTTCTACCATTTTCATGATACGAAGGTTCTTTCAATTTATCAAGCTTGATTGAAAGTTTTTCCAACTTAATAAGTGGGTCTTTGGGGTCATCAATAAGTTCTCCCATAACCATTTTACCATTTTTGAAAACATACCTTACACCCTCAAATTCAAGGGTGTAGTTGGTACGTACAATATCATCTGGTTGGGCTTTTCTTCCTCGTGCCATATTTTTAATTTCTTATACCCTAAATATACGAATATTTTTTTGTGGATCAAAACCCTTTGTGGGTTAGATTCAACGTTATACACAATACTACATCAATGTTTTAATTTAACTTTGTCTTTAAAACTTTTAAAAAATTTTGAGAACCAGTTTTGTTTATTTTTTATTGGTTCAGTGTATGGTACCCCAATAAAATGAAAATTCCCATTATCGAGTTTAAAACCAATAAATGCTTGTCTTCCAGTTGGTGAATCCTCACTATCTTTTATCGCAAATACTTCAAACGAATGTGCATCGTTTGGTATATATTGGTTTTCAACTTTACTACCATATTCAGTCAAAAAATCAACAAAATCTGGTACTCCTTCTAATCTATCTACGAAACTTTTTCCTTTACCAAAGTCCCATATAAATCGTTCTGCATTTTCTCTTGTGTTTTTCATATAAATTTTTTTAAGTTGATGTAGTTATTTACTTACATCAAACATATCTGCCTCTTCTATCATTACCACATTTGCAGCCACAGGCATTACAAGTATTCTATTATCGGTACTCACTCTTATTCCTTTACTTCCATTAAGTGATACTGATACACCATGAATTTTGATATCAACAGCATGTGTTAATTCAATAGTGTGTGTTTTTAAATCCGTGTCTTTCCAAATTATTTTCATTTCAATTTTATTTAATACGTTAGGCACCATTAAGATAGCCTTGTGTTTTTAAAAACTCCCTCATGGCATCAACAACTTCTTTGTCATTTTCTATTAGTTTTCCTTTAACGAAAATATCACCATTATCACAAAGTTTTATTATCTCATTATTTTCATTAGTAAAAAAATGTATTGTATTACTTTCAAATTTTTTACCTGTTAATCTTAAATCCGTAAAATTATTTACCATACACTCGTCCGTTAGCGTTCATTAGTATATCTTTCTTTCCACTCTTCCGCTTCTTTTTTAATCTTGTTTAGGTGGTCATACCCTAAAAAGGTAGCCTCTTTATTTGTTAGGGTTTCTAATGCTCCTGCACAATAACCATTTAATAGGTCTTTGTCAGAAAACGAACCGCTAACATTGTATAAATTCAAAAGCTTGTTAGCCGTTTCACCTATACAGTTTTCTCCACTCTGCATTTCTAAATACTTTATACATTCAGAGAATCCAGCTATAAAAAATGCTTGTTCTTGTGCTGTCATTTCGTTATTTATCTCAGCGATTTCTACTGCTATAATTCCAGCACCATCAACTGATGGTAACGAAACGCTAACACCACCTATATGTAATGCCTTGTACTTTTCTAAAATTTCTTGTAATTTACTCATCTTTCCAAATTATTTTTATTTCAATTTTATTTAATCCGCACTACTGTTATAGTAAACGTTAGGCAACATTCTCAACCTTACAAGTTTTTTCATGATGATGATTTTCTAACACACTTATAGCTTCATTAAGTTCAACTATTCTTTCTAAATAAGCATTTGTATCAGGCACAGGAGAATCTATAGGAGATGCTCTTTTAATTAAAGAGTTTTCTATAAACCTTGCTTCTTCCTTACCTTTCATTTCTTTTAACATTTCAATTATCCTATTCATAATCGTAAATTTTTAATTTGACAATGGTGCCTTTATCGTTGGCTCGAATATATAACCTAAGAATTCAGCATCAAAATCCCCTACGAGAAGATTTACATTTTCTAGGTGAAGTTTTGGAAGAATGTGGAATTTATGGTCTTTTACACGCTCAATTTGTTCTTTTGCTTGATCCACGTGGTTCTTATACAAATGAACATCACCAAGATTACCAATCAGCTCATCAGGAATCATCCCTACCTCCTCAGCAATCAAACACAGCAACAAACCATACGAAGCAATGTTGAAAGGCAAACCAAGGAAGGTATCTACTGAACGTTGGTTCCACATTAGCGACAAATATTTGCCCTCTCGCACATAAAGTTGGAAACCATAATGACAAGGTGGAAGGGTCATAAGATTTAACTCATCAACATTCCATGCATTAACCATTAATCGTCGTGAGTCTGGGTTATTTTTAAGAGTTTCAATCAAAATTCGAATTTGGTCTCTTCCACCCCAATCTCTCCATTGTTTTCCGTAAATAGGACCCAAATCACCATGAAACTTAGCAAATGCACTATCAGTTTTAATTTCCTCAATAAAATCTTTCATTGACAACATATCAATGTCGGTAGCAAACATAATATCTTTTTGATATTTTTTATAAGCATCTCCATTCCAAATATTACACCCATTCTCAACCAAGTACTTGATGTTGGTATCTCCTTTTAAGAACCACTTCAACTCAGTAACCATAGTTTTAACAGCCATTCGTTTAGAGGTCAAAAGAGGAAAACCATCACTCATTTTATGACGGAACTGACGACCAAACACCGAAATAGTACCGGTACCTGTGCGGTCTTCTTTTTCTACTCCGTTGGTCAAGATATCCTCGAGCAGCTGTTTGTAAGTTGAATCTAAGTTGTTTTCACCCAAGGAATCACCTTGTGGGTATTCGTATTTAATACTTTCTACCATATCATTTAAAATCATATCGAGGGCATGTTCTTCATCCAATTTGTCCATTTTTTTACACACCATATCTGTTATGTGTTGTGGGGTTTCATCATGTATATTTTTTATTTTTTCATCTAGTGCCTTCATCTCTCTATTTGTTTTTGGAAAAATTCTAAACCCAAAGCTTTTTACATTTAGGACATTCATATATTGACGTATTGCCCCAATTATCGTGGCAGTCTACGTTCTTCATAGGTTCATTATGACAAGGACTTTTAGGTCTTAGCCAATTAATTATATTTTTTATTATTTCATCTAATGTCTTCATCTCTCTGTTGGTTTAGGAGGTTTGTCGTTATCCATTTGCGGCATCGGTGTGATAGTTCACTGCGGCCTTGCTGTACCTCTTCAATGGCTTTGCTGATAGGTATATCTTTGCGTTGGAGGTAAGCGTGTATGTCGTCGATGATTCTACCTTCTAGTCGATACGCTCGGTCTTGCTCTCGCTGCTCTTTGGTGTAGGGCATATTCGACCACTCCTTACCATTAGGGTGAACAAACACTCCCTGCACTTCGCGGGCATCCCACCCGCATTTACTTTGACCTGTCACAAACATCTCTCTATTGGTCTTAGTTCAAATATTTTCATAATTAACTGTGTCTAACAATGTCTAAACGTAATTGCTTTTCGTAATCCTTAACAGCGTTTTCCATATCTGTAATGCACATCATAGCTTGTACACCATCTGCATCTTTAAGCTCTAAACTTAATTCAAGTATCTTTTTTATTAAATCTTTTCTATCCATGTTTTAATATTTTAAATTATTGTAGTAGTTTATTTGTAAGTAATCAGTGGGCTAACTTGCTCTACACAGACGCGGTGGCTTACCTTGTAGGCATCGTACTTGCGAACGGTCAGTGTACCGGGTACGTTGAAGGTTAAAGTGTGTGGGGTGACCCACATTGTAAAGAAGTTGGCCATCCCCGTCTCTCCTGTATTGAACGATTGATAGTACGGGTCTGTCGTCACCAACTCAAAACTAGAACCATCTACACCTCCAAACACCCATGTAATACCTTGTGAACCAACAGCCTCCAACTCAGCGTAGGTATTCATTACGTAAGTTCCGGGTTCAGTGATGGTTAACTCAGCATAGCTATAACCCATCATACTTTCTTCATCTACAAACCACTCTTCGGCACATTCGGTGGTGGTTCTTAAACCAGCAGTTACTTTATCTGCTACGATTTCTTTTTGGCATGAGGTGAAAAAACAAGCTACACCCAATGCTACAATTGTAATTTTAAAACTATTCATATTCTTCTTCATCCATTAATTCATTAACCAAATCCATAATCATATCACGAACATCCGTCACACTATCTTCTACATCCCCTTTAGTGATATCTTCTAAATAAACCAATTCGTCATCGATTTCTTCAAGTTTTTGTATAAGGGTTTTGTGGGTCATTTTACTTGTTTTGCGAGGTTATATAATTCTTTGTCGGTAATTGTGGGGTATCCCATCATTTTAATGAAAGCAAACAAATCCAAATCATAAGCATTCATCTCACTAAAACGCTCCAACCACTGTTGGCGTAATTCTTTATACTTTTCTACATTCATTTTACTGGTTTTCCTTTCTTATCAATAATGTACCAATTGAATGTGGTGTTTAGACGTGAAGGGTGTTTTTTAACACGGAATCCTTTCATCTCGTTTTCACCAGCATACATTACAGCTTCATAATAATTTTTGAAAATACGCATAACTATCTTTATTCTCTACATTCGTAAATATACGAAGAAAAAATCACCTCTCCAAATCTCTCTTATATTTATTACCGAACAAGCAACACCTTACGTAATCCCTTAAAACCTATATAATGAAGCACTCCATTACAAAAGTAATGGTTTTTGTCCTAATTGTTGTCTCCACCTATTCTTGTACTACCTACCGTAAATACTACCTCAACACAATGCGCGAGTTGAGAGAGGAAGGCGGTAAACCCAAACTAAATTCCAATTATAACGTACAATTTGACACCATCTATGACTACTCTAAGGTAGTTGATTATGATGGAGTCAAAACCCGTATTGTTGAATGGGAAGGGAAATGGGAAGTGAAAGATTCCACCTTAGTAGACCACTATGGTGACAATAAATCACTCACTAAAGAATGGTTTAAAAAAACCTACTACTGGGGTAGTCCAGTGTATCACGTTATTAATGATTTTCAAGATACTGTTGAATACCGATTCCAACCAAATGGTAAGATCTCAGTGGTAAATAAATCATTTCCAAACGAATATATGATCTATACACCTTAACCTTGGCTAACATAGATAGAAGGAAGCCCGCACTATTGCGGGCTTTCTTTCTTCTGAACAAGAAACAAAATAAAACCTAATTAAACCTAAATCGTTTTATTTCTTTATAATGTGTTTGGTCCAACAATAGCTGTTGGGGGTTTCTTTATCTTTTGGTCATTAGGGATGATAAAATAAAAAACTAAAGAATACTTTTTTCATAAATACTTAAATGTTTGTCTCTACGATAATCAACCCTTGGTCATAAATATAATCGTAATGACATGTTGCTCCTTCTTCAAAAGCTGCGCGTGCTACTTGTGTTCTAATCTCTCTATTAGATCCACATTTAATACCTACTTCTCCAGTTCCAGCTCTATTGTGGAAATTCAAAAAACTCTTAATTTCTTTAAATGTTGTTTTTGGGTTACGTTCTACCAAATTCAACATTTTTCTTTCGTCTAAAATCATATTACTTACTATTATACATACACGCGTGTTCAAAAAACACACACTAAAATTGTTAGGGGGTTTGGTACACGGGATGTGTACCAAACTAATATATGGTTTTTATTTTACTCTCTCTATTGGTTTGTTTTTGTTGGGTAGTTAGCTACAATAAGAAGCAAACTCTATCGCCCATTCCTTTGGTGGTGTTTTACCTACTTCTAAATATCTTGATATTGCAGCCATGATTTCGCCTTGTCGCTGTTGGTCGTGAATCCATTTAGGCTTCAATCCTAAAGGTGGTTTTTCAACCTTACTATGGTCAACAATAGCTAAATCTAATTGCTTAGTCCAGTCCTCTTTAAAGCGTATTGGAATGGCTGTATTTTTCAATTGTTCCCAGTTGTTCATCCAATGAACTACTGCATCTATTTGGTCTTGTGTCAATGCTTTCATCTCTCTATTGGTTTGGGGCCTGTTGGGCTTTGGTGGTGGAGGTGGTAAATCGGGCATTGTATGATTGCGCCAAGGGTCAAGGGCAGTGCTAATTGGCGGTAGCTTTTTAGGTTTTGCATTTGGATTGTATGGTGGATTTCCACCTCGTTTCACATCTCTGTTTTTCTTGCTCATCTCTCTATTTGTTTGGGTTTTCACTATTGGGTGGTTATACTAAAACTTGTCAATAAGCACCACTGTTCTTTTTTCGGGGTCATCGTCATCAACTCGGTAGCACTTAATGTTCCACTTATATTTTGGTTTTGGCAGCGGAAACGTTAAGGTATCCCAAAATTCACTGTCGTTTGTGTCAGCAATAAAGTTGTTGCAAGTGGAAACCCCACAATTCATATAACCTTTAGGTATCTCAACCTCTATAGTTCGTTCACTATTTTGAGAAAGCCAGCGCATAACATTAGCCATGCGGAATGCCTTTCTGTTCCATTTTGGTTGCTGTTGTTCTTTGTTCATCTCTCTATTAGTTTGTTAAATACTATTTCATTGCTAGTATCACAAAACCTTCTTTTAGTCCATATTTCTCAACGTCTTTAAGTATGTATAAAATTGTTCTGTTACACTCTCTACCTGTATAAGTTCCGTAATCAAATTCCATCAGCCTTAAAGTGTCTCCTACTTTGTAGTTTCTATCGTCTTTCCTTAACTCAAAGGTTTTGTTTTCTTTCAACACTTCCTCGAAGTATTGTGGTAGTATTTTTAGTTCGTGTTCCATCTCTCTATTTGTTTGATTTCATCTTTTCAAGCTCTGCGATTACGTTGTCCCACCAGTCGGTAAATATTGCTGTTTGCTTACATTCCTGCGCTGTGATAAGGGCGGCTTCGATGGCGTAAGCAAATCGTGCGGTTATCTCGATACTTACGTTTGTGTGCTTTTGCACTAACTGTTGGGCTTTTTCGTTGGATTTAATATTATCGATCTTAGGATCAGTTGAGGACTTTTTAGTTTCAAAAGCTTCAATAACCTCACGTAAGGCTTTAACTTTTTGGTATGTCATCTCTCTATTGGTTTGGAAGGTTGATGTGTGACCACTGCTTAAAGTCAGCCCAATGTTTTTGAACAACTGACGCGTTCACTGTTGCGGCAGTGCGTACGCCCTTATGCCTGTTGCTCCATTGAAGTGCCGATAAGCCCTTGCTTTCAAGGAAGGCAATCATCACTTTGTTTGCTTTCTTTTCGCTGTAAACGTCACCCGTCAATTTGGACAAGTAATTTTGGACGCCGTAGCACGCCGCTATTTCATATTTCAAACTCATCTCTCTATTGGTTTGGTAGTACATACAGTTATACTTACTAATTCGCATTGTTGTAGATGTTCAAGGTATTTACCACCTATAAAACATGCTCCTGTCATATCTTTCATTTGTTTACCTCTGAAAACCATACTTTCAATGGTTTCATCTTTTGAGTAAATGCAAGGCTTATTGCAAGTGTATATTCCTTTATGTAAAAGTTGGGCATCTACATACACTCCACCGTGCATTAACGCTTTAAATTCAGTTTCTATCATCTCTCTATTGGTTTGGTAGATGCTACTAACGCTCGTCGTAGCTTCCTACTTGCTTTCCATTTAGGGTTACATTCGCACATTCTGCACCTAATCCAATTAAGGTTTTTGTGCAATCAGCAGATACCTCCATTCTATAAATGTCCCGGCTATCACCGCCAATACTTGCGCTAACTTGTGCGCCATCTTCAGCTACTCCCACAAAAGTAAATGTGTATTTATAGTAGCTGTCAAACTCTAATTTCACGTTTCCGTATCTTTCTAAGATTTGTTCTTTGTCTAAGACTTGTTCTTTGTTCATCTCTCTATTGGTTTAGGTTGTTCTTATTGGGTGGTTAGTAGCCATTTTCGCAACACCAAATCACAAATATATCTTCAACCGTTCCGTGTGGGTATTTAGTAGGGTTATAGCTGACAAGTTTTGGTGACCCAACTCCGTGATAGTTGTCTCTTATAAAATTTCCGAAGGCTATCATATCTTCAGAAGAAAAACGGCTACTAACAACACCTAAACCAGATAAAGGCTTTGTGCTATCATATACAGTCGTTTTCATATCTTCATCGTATGCAGTTAGTTTCTTAAAAGTTGTCATCTCTCTATTGGTTTGGAAGGTTTACGCCTTGTTATTTCGTGGATGTTTCCAATGCGGTCAGCCTTGACGACGTGCAGAGTCTGCCATAGATCACATGCGGCACCAATATGTTTCGTTCGACGTGCCCTGAACTCCCCGTTGGACAACCTTACGACCTCGTAAATTTCATCCCGACCATCGGCGTCTTTGCCACCGAACAGGTCTCCAACATACACGGGGTCGCTGTCCTTGTCCGCCTCACCTGTGCCCTGACAAAGCGTGTCGGGGTTTACAGCTTTAGCGAGGCTTATAGACACCCCGTTATGGATGCAGTGACCTTTAATTCTTCGTTCTTCTTGGTGGGGATCAATAATCCCCACGTAGAACCCCTCCACCCATTCAGGGTTGTCCCCTACGGTCAGGGCTTTCACTTTTAATCTATTTATGTTCATCTCTCTATAGGTAATCCTTCATTTCCTCCGCTTCGATGATTGGGACTTTATCCAATGCGAGGCAAAAGGAGATGTACTTATTCATAGAAGGATTATAACGTCCGTTGAGAATCTGAGACACACGACTTCTGCCAACACCCAATACTTTACCCAACTCGGTTTGATTGATGCCCTTTTCTTTCATGTACTCCGTTGCAAGGATGTAAATGTCATTCTGAACCTTTTCTTCCCAATAGGAGGTTTCGCGTACTGCTTGTTTTAGTTCAAACATGGCTTATTGATTTTGAGATTCGAAGTATTCGGCTTTGATCCGCCGAAGTCTTGAAATGTCTTTGTTTTGCTTTGTTTTTTTTTGCCCACAACGGCAATGATTCTTTGGTTTAGTTCTTTAAGTTGGTGCTTTTACCGTCGATTTCTACGATTTTGCCGTTGCGTGGGGGAGTTGGACGTTTGTCAAAAACTACCCCCATACTTGAAGCCTCAAGGTAGATTTCGTTTCCGTTTGAGTCGTATTCTCTTTTAGACCAATACCCATCTGAGTCCTCAAGGTAGATTTTGTTTCCGTTTGAGTCGTATTCGTATTTGTACCAAGACCCATTTGAGTTCTCAAGGTAGATTTTGTTTCCGTTTGAGTCGAATTCACTTTTAGACCAAAGCCCATCTGAATCTTCATAGTAGGTTGTGTTTCCGTTTGAGTCGTATTCGTATTTGTACCAAAACCCATTTGAGGCCTCAAGGTAGATTTGGTTTCTGTTTGAGTCGAACAGTCTAAAGTCTCCGTTCTTAAAGTCGTGGTTGAATTTTTGTGCGATTGTCATCTCTCTATTGGTTTAATAAACGCTGTTGTTGTTGGGTGGTTAGCTTTCATTTGCCAACGCACACAATAAATTTAGTTTTGCATCAATCTTGCTGATCTCATTCGCCTCTTGATTGTTTTCATTATGAGTAATTCCAAAGAACAATGCTTTCTTCAATAACTCTAATTCCTTTTTGGTAAACTCAATACTTACTTTCATCTCTCTATTGGTTTAATATTTTTCTTATGCCGTGAATATACTAAAAAGGAATACAAAAGCCAAACACTTGCGTGAATGGCTTTTGAAGGTAAGAGCAGTTAAGTCGGGACGGGGTAAGAATTGGGTGTAGAGTAGATAAGTAGAGTAGTAGAAGAAAGAAAGCCTAAACTCTTACAATCCGTCCTATAATATGGAGATATGCATTAGCTAGCTTCCGTTGAACACTCGCTAAACAACCCCACATCAACGATAAATATAACAAAAAACTAGAAACAAACAAAAGTCTTACGATTATAGTAAGAAAGAAATCCCACCCAACAAATTAAAATACCCCACAAAAGAACCCTAACCCCACCCTACATATCCCATAATACAAATATGTTAGAATGCGACCTTATGGGGGGATCTTTTCTCAAAAACATAAAGTTTTTTCTAAAAGCCTCAAAAATGTATCACGAAAAAAAAGAAAAAGCCCACACAAACGTGCAGGCTTTGCTAATCAAGTATGTTTGAATTTAATTAACTATCTAATTTTTTCATTAAATCCCACAAATCTTGTGATACTTCAATGGAATCGGCGGTTTCAACGCTCTCGGTGATGTTACCTTGTTTTGCTTTATCTATGGCTTGCATCAAGTTTGACATAAGGTATGATGATGCCTCACCTCTCATATCTGTGATACGTGATACATCAATACCTTCAGACTTAAGGAATGCTACAATCTCATTTGCTAATACTGTAATACTCATGGCTATAATAATATAATAATGTTGTTAAATGCTGTATACTACGAACATGTGGGGCTTTTTTTTCTTAATCTAATGACGCACCACGTACATCCTTACCCAATTGTGTGAAATTCTCTCCGGCAAACGCAATTCGCATTTCTAAACGTCCGTATGGGTTTATATTTGATACTGGATATTCCTTAATAGTGAATGTAGGATCTCCTTTTGACAATTTTTGTTGTGAGTCGTTTGACATACGATCCGCGAATAGGTCTAATGCGTGTGATACCTTACGAATATCTTGTTGTACAAGTGTGTTTTGATCCTCAATTGAGATATCTTCGGCCGAGTTGCCGTTATTAATGCGGTTTGTCCATACAAACTTGTGATCTGGATAATCTTGTGACAATACCATTAGAATATTGTTGAATGGAACTTGTTTTTCTGCAATTCCCGCGGATTTTTCGTATTGTGAGATTTCTTCTTGGATTCGCTTACGGACATACTCACGAACTGCTTGGGTCATTTTTGGTTGGTTTTTGTGATTGTTTATAAACTTAATTCATTACGTTCATACATACAAGCTCACTTGAAATAAATTTCAAGTGGTTTCAACATACATTCATGTATATTGTCGAATGTAATAAAATATGCGTAGAATCCCAAGAATTTCACGTTTTACCTGTATACACACACACACATTCACACACATTATTATATGTGATTTAAAATACTATTTTAAATTATTTTGATATAAATGTTCAATTTATATATGTCTGTATGAGGGGTGTGGGAGGCAGGTTGTAGTTCTTTTTTGCTCCCTCTCTTTTTTTGATTTTTTTAACTTTACCCACAACCCCCTTTTTGGAATAACCCAACACTTTTT
>Ga0181413_1000122_pt1 | contig 20806 bp, 21 predicted proteins | sample 36SPOviralmetaG_FD_130111 | JGI IMG/M metagenome (GOLD analysis project Ga0181413, IMG submission 130111) | Marine viral communities from the oligotrophic San Pedro Time Series (SPOT) site, San Pedro Channel, CA, USA - 36 SPOT_SRF_2012-09-28 | ecosystem: Environmental > Aquatic > Marine > Strait... | reverse complement strand
TGGGTGGAACTATTGGTTTCAGATATTCATCATGTTTAACCATATGTCCCCACTTACGAATGAAGTTACGAGTTGACCTAAGATTCTGAGCTAACCACTCCGATGATTCTCTACCCTTCATAAAGACTTGACCAGCAGGATTCCTCATAGCACCATCCTTAAATCTACTACCTCTACAAGTCATATGATATACAAACCCTCTCCAAGTCTGTATTGTCTCATAACCAGCTAATACGAACCTATTGAATATATCAGAGTCTTCTTTAGATTGGGGAGCATACAACGGGTCATGCCCACCAATGGATTGAAAATCGTCTTTGTATATAGCCCAAGGTGCGAATATACCACTACTTGTTTCGAAGTCATCATCTTTAGTACGTTCCAATCGTTCATCAACAAAACCTAATAACTCTTGTTCTTTGAACTCTTCAGGTTCTATACCAAAGTCTTGTAATATCTTTTCAGGTCCGTCTGGATGTAATGGTGGTTCTATTCTTGTAGCAGATACTACCTTACCCCTTTCTAAGTGTTTTAGAATTTGAACATCCATATTAGGACAAGCATACATATCAGCATGATATATCATAACGATATCATTTGTAGCATAGTCATTAATTAATGTATCATAAAGTATAGTGTGACCTAATCTTGTAGGACCTTCATTACGATGTATCTTTACATTATTATCTTTATCAGCAATCTCTTGCATCCACTCCCAAGTTCCATCGTCTGAAAAATCATCAGCCCAACATATCTCGTGTCGGTATCCAAGATTCTTTCTGATACTATTATAAGACCACTTAAGGTATTTTAGATTGTTTCTACTTGGTTGTATGAAACTAATTGTTTTCATTTTATATTTTCCTTAATTAAATTTAAAAATCTGTCGTATTTTCCTTGTCTCATATCGATACACTCTTCGTCAATAAAGGGAATTACATTCGGATTCATCATATAGTAATAATTCTTAATATTTTTATTACCCTTTTTACTTTCCCAAAAATTCTCTCTTAAATCTGATGGATTGTATAAATATGTTATAGTTGGTTTCTTGAATAAATTCAACAACAATGTAGAACCACCACTCATACTTATAAACTTATCAACATTTGAAAATAGTTGTAACTGAATTTCATTGTAGGTTAAGTCATCATTTTCTTTTACAATATCATCGAATAATATAACATCATCATAATAATTGACTAATTCATAATCTGTCATAGTACCATAACCATCAACCTCAGCTGAAAGAGTTTCTTTGTGATGTAAAGTTGCAACCTCATTTTGGTCTATCGGAAACTCTGTGTTGTTTGGTCTTTTATATACCACCATGTAACCTTTATCAGTTAAGTGATTGAATATCTCATACAAACATTTAATATCAAAGTATCCTACTGGTTTAGTTCCATGTTCCCAATTATATCTATTAGATACCACTACTAGTGGTTTATCAAATAAGAATCTACTGTTTCTATATTCTGATGTAAAGTCTGGTATTTTCCATTTACGGTAGTCTAATATCCCACATCCCTTTTCTTCACAAATAAAGTCTCTCCAAAGTGGCCATTGTTCTTCGTACAACTTAGAGTTATCTTTGTTACCATATATCCATGAATTTGGTAATGAATTTAAACCAGCCTGTCCATTGTCTATTGTTCGATATTCATATTTTTCTTCAACGTTATTACAAAAGTAATAAAATGGTTTCATACCCTTACTAGTAATAACCTTTTCTAACTGATTGTTTTCATGTAACCAATACACATACGGTAAAGTTAACACTAACTCTATACCAAACTCTGGATTAGTATCTACAGTAATCATATTATTTCTTCCAACTCCTCGATAGTATATTGTTCTATTTCATTAGTGTACAAACCATTCTCTGTAATTCTTTCATGTAGATTCTCATTTGGCTGTAAACCTATTTCATTTACTGATAATTTGTTTCCTTTTTGTAAATACTTATTGGACATTGCCTGTAGTAGATTGCCCATAGAAGTTGACTTCATATCTTCAGAATATGGTGTTGAATCTTTAGACTTTTCTAAACAATTAAATATCATGTCAACTGACCTTTCTTTTGTCATAAAGAATCTAGTAGCTTTTGGTTCTGTTATTATGACCTCTTCATTATTTTGAATCTTATCTCTCCATTTTTCTAAAACAGAGTCTGTAGAGTAGATTACGTTTCCCAATCTTACAATCCTATACTTTGTCTGTGGGTTTATCTCTTCGAACTCACCAAACAACTTCTCCATCAAGAACTTTGTAGCACCATAATTACCTGAAATTTGTACGGCTTTATCAGAACTAACTCCTAGTGTGAAGTCTACGTTTAATGACTCCAATAGAACGTTCATAGAACCAAGAAGATTTACGTTGATGGATTCAATTGGTTTACCAGATTGCATACCTTGTGCTAAAGCTGTGAGATGAAATATACCTCTAACATCTTTCATTGATTTCCTAACCAAAGTTTTATCAAGTATATCACTAACTACTATTTCAATTTCTTTATGTTTTTCTTGTAACTGTTTCAGTTTTTCTTCAGTACGAGATAAGACTATTACCTTACCACCCAACTCCAATATTCTTTTACATAACTCTTGCCCTACAACACCAGTTCCACCTGTTACTAAATACTTTTCACCTTTTACAATCATATTGAGTCAAACCCTTCTAACTCCTCGTAAGAATCAACCAACTGAACTTTGGGAAATGCGACTAGATATTTAAACTTTCTGAACTGTGTCTTCTCTATTATCATCTTGGAGTAATTCCATGCAAATATAATTAATAAATCAACGTCACTACTTTTTAATGTGTCTACATCAACTATTGGTATTTCAGTATTTGCAATATATCTACCACATCTTTCAGGAGATTCATCAACTATAAAATCAATATTATCTTCAGTTAGACTAGTTACATTACAAAACATATTAGCTCTACCAGAAGCTCCATAACCACCTATTTTTTTACCCTCTAAACTTTTCAATGTGTTGTTAAAGTCTGATATGTGTTTCTTAACATCCTCACTATATTGACCAAGATAATCTAAATCACAAATGGTATCAGATTCTAATTCTATCCTATCTATAATCTTTTTAGGTAAATCTAATTTACTATTTCTAACAGTAACTCGTATCGAACCAGAGTGTATTGGTATCTCTTCAAAATCTGTAATGGTCATACCATATCTTTTAAACATATTATTTAACGCCGTTATTGAGTAATAATAAATGTGTTCATGATATATATTATCCCATTGATTACCTTCGATTAAACTTTTTAGATAATGAACTTCAAATATAAAATCACCGTTTGGTTTTAGAACATTATTAATACCCTTCACACTATCTTGAATATCAATTATATGAGCAAAAGTATTATTAGATAATACCAAATCAAATTTCTTTTCAAATAGTTTGTGATTTTCGTAACTAAAGTAACCATTATGGACATTCAATCCCCTTTCTTTAGCAACCTTGACAACGTTTTTAGCTGGATCTATACCGACTGCGTTAGCTCCTAAATCACATAGTGGTTTTAACAACACACCATCGTTACATCCTATCTCTAGTATATCTTTATCTTTTATGTCATATTTATCGTCCAACATACTAGCAACGTTTTCAAAGTGTTTAGATAAACCAATTGATGACAGATATCTATAATCTTCAAACAATAGTTTCGGATTTATCATAGAATCAGTTTGAACTAACTTACATTTTTTACACACCACTAACTTTAATGGATACTTACTCTCTTTATCTAACTCTAATGGATTAGGAAAATACCCAGCTAGTGGAACTACTCCCAAGTCTAATATTGTTTGAAATTCGGTAGAATCACACGCTGAACAATTAGTTCTTTCTTGATATCCTATCATTAATTTATAACTCCACTTTTTGATAAAAATTTATATGTCTCTTTTTCAGTTAGTACAGAATTTTTAGAACTATATGACCACATCTCTTCATTGACTATTTCACTAGTAATCAAATAGTTTTCTAAATCTTCAGTTCGTAACCACTCCTCAGTAGATATCATTTCCTCATGTAGTTTTTCACCAGACCTTATACCAATATTTTTTAATTTAACAAAGTTTGTTGATTCTTCAACTGTAGTATTTTTACCATATGATTTTATCAAAGACTTTGCAACATCTACAACTCTCATTGACTTTACTTTAGGAACTGCTATTTTTCCATGAGAGTTTTTATGGTGATATGACCAGTCGATTAAATCAACTGCCTCATCTAATGTTAATAAAAACCTAGTCATATCAGAATGTGTTATTGGTAAGAAGTCACTACCATTATCTAGAAGTGATTTGAAATATGGAATAACAGAACCAGTTGATTCCAAAACATTACCATATCTAACCATAACGACCTTTGTAGTTTGCTGTTGTTTTGCAAAACTAATATACAATTGTTCACTTATAGCCTTACACATACCATATACATTTATAGGTTTACATGCTTTATCAGTTGATACAAATATTAGAGTTTCTACATCATGTAAACCAACACATTCAATAACATTTTGATGTCCAATTATATTAGTCTTTACACTTTCTATTGGATTGTTCTCACAAATTGGAACGTGTTTTAAAGCTGCTGTATTTATGACAACATCTGGTTTGTATCTGACTAATGCATTTTCAACAGAACTTTTATCTCTGATATCTCCTAAGTAAGATTCTAACTTATCGTACTTTTTCAACAGGTCAACGTGTTTATGTTCATCTCTTGAAAATACTATGATATCATTATTATCGTAATATCTTTTTATTAATGATTTACCTAGTGCTCCAGTTCCACCAAGTATTAAAATCTTTTTATTTTTCATCCCAAATCCTGTTCCAATGTTTTACAAAAACTTCTTCTGTGTAAAATGATTCGTATCTTTTTAAAGTAGTATCCACACACAAATCATAAAACTTTTTATCTTTCAATTTCTTAGCTATATGTTTAGCTTTATCTATATCACCAACTTCAACTGTAGTTAAAGGATGTAATATATCTTGAGTGTTTACATTTGAATAACCAATACAAGGTATACCATGAAAACTACAATTAAGATTAAATGTTCCAGCTGATGCTGTACCTAATTGTATACCATATCTAAATGTACTCAAAGTATTTATCCACTTTTTCCATAACATCCAAGGTAAATGTTTAACCACTTGTTCTTCTTCTGGTTTCATTCTACCTGTTGTTACTGCAGTTATATCATCACTAATCTCCAACCCAACTTGATATGAATCAAATCCACCATAGGCCCATACCCAATTACCACCTATTATTATATCACGTTGACTGTGACTAAAGGTTGATTCTATATCGTTATAGTGGTCAACTAATTTATCTACTCTTCTATTAATACCATCTGTAATCATAACTGATGGTAATAATTCTGTTCTAACACCTGTCAATCCATTGTAATATAATACGTCTACATCATTATGACAGAAGATTAAATCCATCTCTGTGATGAAATTGAAGTACCAAATCTGTTCAGCTATTGGACTATCTTGCCAATAATTGTAGTAACTCTCTTGCATTATAGTTACCTTCTTACATACTCTACGATATTCATCTAACACCGGATTAGGAAACCACTCCAATAAAGGTTTTCTATTTTTAGGTAATATCATGACACCTACATCATATAGATTATCAGACAAACTCCTTAACTTAGGTATTGGATGGTGAGTTGCACCTAAAGCACAAACCCAAGCTACATCTGTCCTCATATTATCATAATCTCTTGGTACTTTACCTTCATAACCTGCTTCTGAAAAGAAACCTACTCTCATCCAAACAACCTTTCTACTTTGAATTGCTCAACATAACTTACACCAACTTTTGAACATTGATAATTAATATGAAAATCTTTTATTCGTTGTCTTTGAAAATATAACTTGTCTTTTTGAGAATTAAATCCATCTCTAAGTATATCTATCTTAGATTCCACCAGTTCTTCTCGTAATTCAGTATAGTAGTTTGGTATCCATTGTTCTAATGTGGATGGTGTTCTATATGTAATAAGTCCAACATCAACTCCTCTAAGTAAAGCTTTAGATATGTTGTTTACTTTTCTATGTTCAAAGTGTGAGTCATACTCTGATAAAGATACTATAGCATCATAACCTTTTATATCAAAATTATTTTCAAGGTGGTTTACCCAAAAGTCTTCTGAACTATCCCTAACACAAGTAAAATCTAAACAAGTACCATTCACCCCATCAAGTTGATTCCAAATCCAACGACACTCTTCAAACCTTGAGTTTCCTGTAGTGATATCAAAGTCACCACCGTTTGAAAGTACAACTACATCAAATTCTGTTTGTCCACACTTTATCATTGAACCCAAAACACCATACTCAACATCATCTGGATGTGCTGATATACATAAAACTTTATTTAAATTTAAAAACTTCACTTATTTATCCATGTTGGTGCTATTGATGTAAAAAACCTATCAGTATAAATCTTTATACCATTCCTTCTTAAAAAATCTCTCAAATCTTCTGATACATTGTTATTATAACCTTCTATAACCTTCTTCTCTATATCATAAATAGTAAGATTTTCTCCTTGAATCAATTTTATTTTCCCATCTTCATACTTAGTTTGAATACCTTTAATGCCTTTGGTATCATGTAACTCATACCATTTACCAACTATATTTTTTATTATAGTTGATTGTTCACTTGGTGTTACTTTCTTTGGATATAGTTTTTCTCGTATCACCTTACAAGGTGTACCTGCTGCTAAACAACCACTAGGTAAATCTTTATTTATTATAGAGTTTGTACCTATTACAACGTTATCACCGATACTAACATTTGGTAAAACTATACTTCTAGCTGGTAACCATACATTTTTTCCCAATCTTACAGGCCCAAAATCTGATGGGAATCCATCTAAAACATCTAACCAAGCACCATGTGTCCAAATCATGACATCAGCACCTATACCACAGTTGTCTCCTATCTCTACTGACTCAGACGGATTGATGATAGCGCGTTCGAATATACCCACTCCTTTGCCTATCTTAACACTTGAGTTAGGCCCATAACATCCACCTCTACCAACTTCAACACCATCCCACATAAACAACCATTCGTCTGACTCAAAGGTCTTACAATCAATAGTTACGTTATCTCCTATCTTACAGAACTTACCAAGTTTAATAGTATCACAGTTTATTCTTACATTGTTTCCTATCTCAACTGTTTCATGTATATCTACATTGTTTGCTGTTATATTAACCATTAAATACGTCCTCCCAAGTGTAAGTTTTAGATTGATTAAACATATTGTAACAATTGTGATGACTCATGTCACTAGCTTTTTTATACCAGTCATGTCTAAGTCTACCACCACTAACATCATCTGACTCAAGTTCTCCCAATACATAAGAACGTTTCTTAGTATGTTTTCTATTATGAACTAGTAGTACATTCTTTATGACATATTGTGGTATCTTCCCATCAAACATCTTTTGCAGTTGAAACATAAAAGCTGTATCCTCATGTATAAAGAAAGATGACTTTGGTATGTTTACTCCTGACTTAACTAAATCAGAAGATATCACAAGACCACATCCATTAAATTTGTATTGGTTCATAACCCTTACATCTAACTCCTCTACTTTATCATTAAATGAGTTCATCTCATCTATACTCATGTTATATCGTAGACTCCACCAATTCTTATTATCACCATCTATAAATGGTTTGTCTGTAAACTCATTGTGTTCTATTGGTAACCAACTGTCATCCCACATCTTACAAGTTGCAAAGAAAGAAACATACTTAGGAGTACTTTCTTTTATAGAAGTATGCATATTATCTAATATCTGAAATGTCTGTCTTGGTATTAGTGAATCACTTTCACCCCACATTAGAACATCAACTTTATCACAATAGTGATTACTAAAATCTCTACGATAATCTGCTATGGTATAGATATCTTTGTTCTCTTTGTTTAGTGTCCTATTACCACCAGCTATTTCGTAGGAATCACCAGAGAATATGTTTTTTACCATATCATTGAACCTACCCTCGATATCTTCTATGGTAGTTTGACTTTCATCAACCTTCTCTAACGATTGATCTGTGTTGAAGTACAAATCAACTATAACATTTTTTTTATTATCTAACATTTCTATTGAATTTTTTACACTTTGTAGATATTCTTCTATTATTTCGATTTCATACCATTGAACCAAACATCCAATAGCAAAGGTATTATTTAACTTCATTTATTATAAAACTCCAACCAATGATTTATCATTTCATCTAACATGGTTTCGAAAGTATATTCAGCTTTAAACCCAATAGATTTTAATTTGGAAGAGTCTCCCTTTAGATGAACTAACTCCTCTGGTCTGTAAAACTTCTTATCAACCCCCACAAAGTCATTATAGTCTAAGTCTAAACTATTAAATGTATATTCACATAGTTCACGAACAGAGTGTGATACTCCTGTGGCACACACAAAATCATTTGGTTTGTCTTGGTCTAGTATCATAACCATAGCTCTAACATAATCTTTAGCATGCCCCCAATCACGAGTTGCATCTAGATTTCCTAACGTTAATTTATCTGATAACCCATACTTTATTTTAACTGCTTCCTTTACAACTTTATTTGTAACAAAATTAGTTCCTCTTCTTGGCGATTCGTGATTGAAAAGTATTCCGTTACTTATATACATATCATAAGAATTTCTGTAATTACGAGAAATATTGTAAGCATAAACTTTAGCACACCCATACGGGCTTGCTGGTTTCATACGTGTTGTTTCTCTCTGAAACCCATCTTCATCTATAGAATTACCAAACATCTCCGATGATGAAGCTTGGTAAACTTTTGTGTTTGAATCTGTAAGTCTGACTGCTTCTAGTAAATTTAGAGCACCCAATCCCACAACTTGTGATGTATAAATTGGTTGGTCAAATGATATCCTTACGTGTGATTGAGCTGCTAGGTTGTAGACCTCATGTGGCTTTACCAACTGTAAAACTCTAATTAAAGAAGCCATATCTGTCATATCAGCATACTCTAAATTCAAATCTTTAAATACACCATCCAATCTGGCAGTTTGATTTTCTGCTACTGAATTTCTTTTTAATATACCATGAACTTCATACCCCTTCTCTAATAATAATTCAGATAGGTAAGAACCATCTTGTCCGTTTATTCCTGTTATTAAAGCTCTCTTCATTATATCTCCTTATTAATTACTTTACATACGAACTCTATTTGTTCTTTTGTTAATTTAGGATGGTTTGGTACATAAAACCCATTTTTATCAACCTCTGTAACATTTGGTAATTCTAATCTACCATATTTCTTCACATAAAATGGTTGAGTTCCCATTGAACCACAAACCATAGGCCTAGTTTCTATTTCATTTTCTTGTAAACTCTTTACTATCTCATTTCTATTAGGGTGTATAATTGGATAAGCAAAGTTTGATGTAAAATCATTTAAATTATATTTTGGTTTCCAATAATCACTTCTAATATTATCATAATAAGTGTGGAAGTTAGATTCTCTCTTTTTACCCCATTCGTCTAATTTATCTATCTGTGTTAACCCTATGTAAGCTTGTAAATCAGTAGACCTAACATTATAACCAGGATAATAAAATGTGTACAAAGAATCAAAATCAGTAACATCCCATTCCTGTTGTAATTTAAATTGTGTTTCTACACTTGATTCTCTAGCCCAACCATGACTACGTAATGATACCAACAATTCATATATCTCCTTGTCATCTGTACATACAAACCCACCTTCGATGGTAGATATGTGATGTCCAAAGAAAGTGGAGAAAGAAGACATCAGACCAAAAGTACCAAGTTTGGTGTCCCTAAATTCTGAACCCATTGATTCACAAGTGTCCTCTAATAAAATGACATTGTACTCTTCACACAATCTAGTTATCTCACCCATATCAGGAACTAAACCAAGCACCGACACTAACAATAAAGCATCTGGTGATTCTGTTTTAAATATTTCTTCTAGATGATTTAAATCTACTGACAAGTCATCCATATTACAATCACATAATAATGGTTTCAATCCTAACTGCATAACAGGTGATAAATCAGTAGCCCAAGCGACAGATGGTACAACAACCTTCTTAGACTTATACTTTTCTATTATAGCTGATAACATTAATAGATTAGCAGAAGAACCTGAGTTACAGAATACAGAATACTCTGTACCTAACCAATCGGCATACTTTCGTTCTAACTCTAATGTTACTGAACCTTTAGTTAATCTTGGATATGTTTTTAACCAATCAATTAACCTATCTATATCATCATTATCAATTGTATCTTTTACTAAAGTTATCATAAACTCTCCCTATCCCCTCTTCCAATGAAGTAAACTCAAAACCTTTTAATACTGAAAGTAGTTTGGATGAATCAATATCTTTTCTATACTGACCATCAGGTTTTGTATTATCATAAATTATTTTTAAATCTTCTTTACCACAAGCTTTCAACCCTATCTTAGTCATCTCTTCTATAGAGTAATTAAAGTTGGGTGCTACATTAAAGTTATCTACTATATCATTATCAATCATATACTTTATTACTCTAGCCAAATCCTCAGCGTGCATAAATTGTCTCAATGGTTTTCCACTTCCCCATACCTCAATAGTATCTTTTGCTTGATGTATCTTTTTAATCAAAGCTGATATGAAATGACTGTGGTGTTCTTCATACTTATCATGTTCACCATATAAATTACATGGCATCAGATAACACCATCGTTTATTATATTGTTTGACATAAGCGTCTATATGTGATACCATAGCTCTTTTAGACATTGCATATGAAAAGTTATCATGTGGTGGTTTACCGTCAAAGAAATTATCTTCTACCATTGGATAACTTTCAACCACATCTGGATAACTACAAGAAGTTGCCGTTGCAATTACTCTATCCACATTATGTTCATGACAACCTTTTAGTATGTTTGTGTTCATCAATATATTCTGCTCGTAATAGTCAACTGGATTATTCATATTATCTAATATACCACCAACTCTGGCAGCTAAATGAATGACGATATCAGGTTTATATTTCTCTAACATATCATGGACATCTTCTTTATTCAACAAATCGTAAATATGTCTTCTTGGACTAACTGGATGGTTTAAAGTCTCTCGTAAATGCCTACCAACTAAACCATTTCCTCCTGTAATTAAAACCTTTTGATACATCATACTTTGTCTTTTAAATTCCCATAAAAGTGGTTGTATGTCTTTTCCATGAAGTAGTTTGTGAGTTGGTTATCTTTGTTATTTGGTATTGCATTATATTGATATATCCAACCACATTCAGTAAAGAGTAAATCATCACCTAATATTTCTTTTCGGTTCATATCATTCATATTAAACTCATATGGTAATAGTTTTAAATCTACTTCATTCTTATGGACTAATATATTAACAGGAGTTTGGTCTGTACCGTTGAAGAATGTTTCTTGTAACTTGATTAAATTATCTTGATTAGTAAAATAAAAGTTAACAATATTTTGAAACAGTTGTCTGTGTTTTTCATTAACAATAATAAATCCACAATCAAAGTACTCGTGCCAAGGCATCATGTAACCATCGAACATATATTTAGAATAGTTTTCAATTCCTCGTAACACCCAATCCCAACTACCATCAAATTGAGCACCACATAGTTTGTGTTCTGTCATCTCAAAAAAGTTAGGACAATCAGGATGAACTATGGTATCAGCATCTACCATTAGTACTTGGTCGTATTCTATTTCATTTGCGTCTAGTATATCGAAAAGATAATATCTTTGCCAACAGATACCCATCTTATCATTCTCCAAAATCAAATCGTTAAGAACAAATAGTTCACAGTCATTCTTATCACACCACCTCTTCCAACTATCTATTGAATACTTATAAGCTGCTCTTCTACTACTTGCATATCTACCATCACCTTTGATGTCTATATCCATCATGAATACTAAATTTTTCATACTAAATCTTCCAATTTATTTTTTACAACCTCTATAATCTTATCATCTATGTTTGGTTTTATCTTTTTAAACCTTTCATCAGAAAAAACATAGTGACCACATATCTTTATAAGTTCTCTTTTGTTATCCTCTGGTATAAAATCTTTATCTACCCATTTTTCCCATCTTTTTGAATCATAACAAATCTGATAATAGTCTTCTATGTCGTTTCCCATCTCATCTAAGTAACATAATGTTTCTAACTGACCAAATTCAGGTGCAATGTTTATTGAATCCAACCCCAAATCAAATCTGTCTTTATAGTCTTTACTAGATAAATAATCTCCATTATGTTCTTTACTTTTCTTTCCAAATTTCTTACATACCTCTAACATTTTTTCTAATCTATCTGGATTAAATGTACCTGTATTTTTTTGTTTCCCTAAATCCAAACCAACTCCTGATTGGACTACGACAAACTCAATATTTTCAAATTGTTTGGGATAAAAAACACTTTCTAACTTGGACAAGAGTCTCTCCAATTCGTGATGTTCAAATCTTCTTATCGATTCTTCAGTTCCAATCTCAAACTTTACATTGGTATTATCCAATACTAGGTATATAAAATTAATGTAATCCATCGTCTGTTGTAATCCTTCTTCAAATTTAGGATACCATTTCCAAGGATCTATATGTATTATATCAAAATATTCAGAATCATGCATGAAAGATTTCATACCATCGTCATGAACATAACCTTGTCCTATCCCACCATGATCTCTTTGTATTGGAACTCTACCATTTACATATTTAGAAAATTCACCAGTAGTCCAATCGTTAACATAACCACCATTGCAATCAACTTGTCTACGAGATGGTATAAATCCAAAATCACCATTAAACTCGATAACAGCATCCACTACATTTTTACTCATTGGCCCTATAAAGTATTTCATAACGGAAACTCCATTCCTTCTGTATATAATTCAAATTGTTTTGATGCTTGTAAGGTAGCCAAATCTAATCCTGTTTGTGAGGTTACTCTACAATCTATGAAATCATTTGATTTGTGAACCCAATCTGTAATTTCTACTGGAGTACAATTATAAACTGTGGAGTCTTTAATATCAAAAAGTTCATCCCAATTATCTCTAGTAATATTTCTTACATCAAATTTACTTCCTCTAGCTGCCCACTTCACTGCTTTACCATATCCACCATCACCAATAACATATAGAGGTTTTTTGTTGTCATATAAATCTAAGTATGCCATCGCAGCATAAGCATCTGTATTGTAAGCTAGTAACCTACCATCCTCATTTATGACCGTATTTGCAGCTCCTACCTGTGAAACAATAGCATCTGTGGTATCCACATACTTCAAAACTTCCATCTTAAATGGCATCGTAATAGCGAAACCTTTAATACCTAAAGTTCTAACTGAATTTACAGCTTCTTCAATACTATCTATTGAAAAAGATTTGTATATCTTATTCAATCCATAATAGTAAAACGAGGTATTCATCAACCTACATCCTGTATTACCAGCCTCTTTGGCAAACGAACAATATATCTCTGTATCTTTATTTATCATTTTGTAACATTTCTTTTGATTTGAAAAATAGTAAGTTACCAAATTCAGTTTCGTGTAAAGGTGCCATGTTTAAAAATATTATAGAAGTTATTAATTTGACCTTATCCAAATCATAATTATTATCGTTTATCCATTTCTCATATATTGGTTTGAACTCATTCAATATTGATTCTGATTTATGGTCGTAATTTACAATATTTTGGTCAACAAAACAAGAGAAATTTTCCTCTTTTTTCATTAATTTGTATGACATTAAAATACCACCGTACATCTTTGCCAAATCATAATACACATCTCCAACATCACTACCACCAAAATTCTGTCTCCAATCTAAAAGATAAAAGTTTTCATCACCAGCGTATACAACATGGTCAAAATGAAAATCACCATGAAATGAATTTGTTGGTACTCCGTTGTAAACTCTATCCCAATCAAAGTCATCTATTAGTTTGTCAATAGAATATGTTTTTACACCATTAACGATATGTTCCCCTTTAAATGAATCATCTCTACTGTCAAGGAATAATTTCAATCTATCCATAGTCTTTTCATAGTAGAATTTTTTACACACCATACTGAAATCATAATCTACATTTATTTCTTTCCAAAGATTTTTATTTGCAAAATCTAAAAATCTCTCCCATGTTTTTAAATTATTATAATCATAAAAAACTTCACCGTTAACCCAATCATATGAGTATAAATTTTTACCTTTATAATTTAGTTTTGGTGTCAACCCACCTAGATTATCAGCTCTTTTTATTCTTTGTTTTATAAAGTTTTCATCGGAAGATAATTTTATAAACCTATCGTTAACCTTATATAAAAACTCACCATTTGTTTTTGGAATACTATACACCTTACTATTCTTAAATAGTTTTTTTGCTTTTATATAATTGTCTACAGTTCCCACATCATACCAGTCAAATTTCTTAGCTTTCATGTCTGAATATTTGTCTAGACCATAGTACGCACTTACTATCTCACCACTATCTATATCTAGTTCATTCCAAAAAGTCTCATAGTCATATACACCAGCCAATCCAATGAAGGCGTTTTTGTAACCTTGTTTGTCTTTATTTTTAAGACTAACGGCATCATTATCGGTAACATCAACCGTAGCATATAGTTCGGGAATATCTGTGGGATAAACACCTAACCAATTAGTATCTAATTTTGGTAATTTATCTGAAATAACTGTATCAGCTGTCACCCAAATAAATGGTCTTTGTAAATGTTCCTTACATTGATTTATAGAATAAGCCGGACCTGTACCATCACCTTCATACTTATCAACATCTACGAATGTAAAGTTTACATCAGGATGAGAGGCTTCACAATATTCTCTAACCATATTACCCTTGTAACCTAGAGCGATTACTATCTCGTATTCCTTCGGTGTTTTATCTATAATATGTGTTATCACAGCTTTATTATCTAGTGGTAATAATCCCTTATTAATATGAGTTGATAGGTTCTCTAATCTACTACCAATACCAGCCGCTAATATACATAGTGCTGGTTTTTTATGTTCATGTTCTATCTTACCATCACCCCTATCAGAGTCATCTGATATTCTAATCACATCATCAACCTCAGGAGTAGATACCTCTTGTAATATTATATCCGTAATCGCTACTACTCTATGTTTTTTGAATGGTTTTATAGTACAAAAAAATCCAGATTTTTCTATGGTCTTCTCAACCACACCCTCATCGTTTTCTAACCAAAATTCGGCAGTTCCATCTATCAGATAGTTAGTCTCTAATTTTTTTTCGTGATATTGATAACTTGTTTTAGTACCAGCGTTGATGTAAATTCTCTTATAACAATACTTATCGTTTAGTTCCAACCATTCCTCTTTACCCCAAGGTTTATATATTGTTTTCATTCTCTAATCCTTTATTTCTAGTAAGGTTAATAACGTAAGCTGTATCTCTGTCACTACCTTCTTTTCTGTCATTTATTAGTATCCTATCACCACCACCAAAACCCATAATCAATTGGTCATAGTTTATCCCAGCTCTACTCATTTGTTTCACAGTAGATTCTCTTGCACTTTCTTTTCTACCTGTTGTGATAACCACATGATATCCTTTAGTATCCCACTCTATTAATTTTTCGTGTACACCAGGTAATACCTCTAGTTCAAAATAAGGATCCTGTATATTAATTGGATTAGAATGCTTTACCAATGTCCCATCTAAATCACAAAATATAGTTTTAGGTCTACTCATTTTCTTTTAAATCCTCTCTAGTTAATTGTCTATATCTAAAGATATCATAATCTATACCATCATTTTTAGTACCACCAATGATATCTGAATTTTTTTCGTGTAAAACTCTGAATGATTTATCAATAAATTCTTCAGATAATATATTTAATTGTTGTAAATGCCATACCATTAAAAAATGATGTGATATTGTATTCCATTGTGGACATTGACCTGGTAAGGTGTATACATCCAAGTGGTCAAACATGGTGGAGTAACCTTTCATCCACTCTGAACTAGATGCAAATATATGGTCTAGTATTTCTGGCCCCTCATCAGGCCACCCATAATTACTGACATCTGGATGAAATGGTATGTGAAATTTATTATTATTCAAACTCTCAAACTTGTATGGTTTATTCCAACAAATATCAAATCTAGAATTAACCACCAAATCATACTCAAAATTATTTTCTGATTCATATTCAGAAACTAAATTAGTAACTTCTTTAAACCCATACCACCTACTTTTATGAGCTATAACTCTATTAGTATTACCACCACTCAAGTGCTCTGGTATACTAAAATCTTTCTGTGGTATTAACTTTATTCTTTTTGGTGATAAGTATTTCTCGAACTCATCTTTGAAATTTGTATGCCAACTAAATATAAAGATATCCACATCATTGTATGGAACAATATATCTTTGTATTAAATCACTTACATATTTTAAAATTAAGATGGAGTCTTCATCTTTATTAGCATTACTAGCACTCTTACCAGAGAATCCACCTACCAATCCATTTAAAGTGTAAGCTATTTTCATGTTGTACAGATTACTCCTTCTCTGTCTACCATTTCCCAACCAGACTTTGTCTTATACCCAACATCTTCACCGATAAGTGTATTTATTTTTATCTTACCTTCATTTACTTTTAAATCTATAGAATTTCTAATATTTTTATTATTAGGATTACCATAGTCATCCAATATTATTATTGGATTATTAAAGTAATCTATAGATTTCTGTATGTCTATAGCAACTTGTGGGTAATCATGACTAGCATCTACAAATACTACATCTGCTCTCGGAAAATCCCACTCATCGTTAGTGACATCCATAACCTTAGAATGTACATTATCCCCACATCTTTTGACTATCTCGTCTACATTACTTTCAGACCTATCTACAGAGTGTACTTCTTTAAATAAACTACCAAGTATCTTTGTTGTATCACCTTGACATCCACCCAATTCAACTGCTGTCATGTCTCTGTATTTATCATCTTTGAAAAAATCAATTAAATCTGATTTAAACTTTCTAGATGTAGCATTTTTAAATGTATCTTTATGTCTAACTGAATTTAATAATAACTCTTTATCATCAAAGGTGTAATTATGTTTTACCAAATCCCAAACTTGTTTCATTATGCCAGTTCTTTGGTCTTTTGGAAATCCACTAAAGTTCCAAATGTAACCATACTTTATAAAGAATGGAGTTTGGTCTTCATTTAATTGCCAATTGTGACCGAGAACTTCCTTTCTATGCATATGTGTTAACTTATATGATAGAGGTAAATCTGTTTTTATTTTAACATTATTCATCTGTAACCAATAGTTTAGAGGAGTTTGTTCAGTTCCTTTTTTAACTAACTCATCTTGTAGTTTTATCAACATATCTATATTTTTATAGTAAAATTCTTTGAATGAATTAAAAACCTTTTTGTGACTTTCATTAAATATAATTAAGCCACTACTAATATAAATAGTACTGTTTAATTCGAAACTGTCAAAAAAGTTTTTGTAACCATCTATACTATTCTTTATCCATCTTAGATTATCCATATCTCTCCAAGCGGTAAACTCTCTATCAGTTAATTCAAATACATTTGGAGTATCCCACTTTACCATATTCATACCATCTACGAGATATATCTGGTCATACTCAATATCATTCTTATCTAAGGTATCAAATGCAAATATAGCCTTTTGCCAATTTATTCTGAACTTGTTCAAATCTTTTTCTACTGGTTCTTCAAATGGAAAAAATATCACATCATTCTTTTTACACCAATACTCCCAAGTACGTCTAGAAATATCTAACCATTCCCATCCACCATACTTCTCACTATACTTATCATTTTTAACACCAACCCAAAATACTACATTTTTTTTCATACTACAACCTCATTATAATATCTCATAATTTTAATTAAGTTAGGACTGTTAACTTTAATCGTTTTTTTGTTAAGTAAATCTAATATTATCTCCATAAAATTAACACCAGCAAGTGTAGAAAAATAAGTACCACCCCCAAATCTAGGATTTATTTCAACAAATTTAAGTTTACCGTTAACGTCCTCTTTCATCTGTAAACAAATTGAACCTTTTAATTTCAAAAACTTACAAATATCAAAACACATTTTTTCAATGTAATCATCTTTAACAATCTCTGCTTTAGTTGATATACCTTCTTTTGTTTGTAACCTTTTTCTTGGAACTGCAACTAGAGGGTTAGATTGTTCGTCTAATAACACATCAATAGTATACTCCATACCAGGTAAATACTCTTGGTATATATATTCTAAATTATTTTTATCTGAACACTTAACATCATGGATATTCTTACATACAGACACCCCCCTACTACCAGCAGAATGCCTTCTTGGTTTTGCAAACAATGGAAATTGTATATCACTTGAATCCAAACTTGTTTTTGGTAACGGAAATAAGTCTTTACACTTTTCGTAAAATTTTAATTTATCAGAACAATTAACTATAGACTCATAATCTGACATGAATAATTTAACTCCATTAAATTTACTTAAGTTCTTTGTTATAGTAATTATTTCATTAGAACTTGTTGGTAAAATAACATCTATTTTTTCTTTAGATACAATCTTCAATAGTTCAGTTATGTAGTTCTCATCGAAAGCAGTAGGAACAATGTAATAACTATCTGAGAGGTGAAACCCAGCTGATAACTCGTTACAATCGACACTAACCACCTTACCATCAAAATTAATATCTTTTAAAGACTTTATAACTCCATGACAAGCGGGGCCACCAGCACTTAACAATAGTATATTCATATACTCAAACCCTCTTGTTTATACCACTCTTCATTATTGATAGCTCTGTCATCAATAAATAAATCATATGCTGGTTTACCTAATTTCAATTCGTGATATTTAATACCCCAACCATCTACTTGTTTTTCAGTAAACTCTATCCAATCCAAACCAGATGATGTTCCTCTAGATGTGAAGAGAGTAATACTATGACCTTCATCATATTTTTTATTTATCCAATCTATAACCTCTTGATATGGAACAGAATCTTTATACTCACAATTAGTGGAACATATCGTACCATCTATATCAAAACAGTATCTCAAGATAGTAATTCCTTTGGAAATGTGTTTGTTTCACTATTCATGTCGTGAACCAATTCATCAGTTCTTGCCCTTATTAACTTAGAAAAGTTATTCATATTTTCGTAACCATTTTCTGTCCAAGAATATGGATGTGTTAATAACTGCATTCTGTATGGATATTCCTTGTAATTTATATACATGGGATGACCATATTTCCATGTATGATTTGAATCAGCCAAATAATGAACGTGGATTTTATCTGGTTTAGGGCCTTGAAAATAATGAAAGAACTCTTTAGCATAACAGTTTATTTTATTGGGAACTTCTACATACTTTTCTAAAATACTAGGATTACTACCACACCTATGAAAAGCAAATCTATCTACTTCAAAATCATAGTAATGTTCTAAAGTTTCTATGTCTTTTGAAATGTATTCTACTAACTCATCACCTTCAATATCTGGTGGATTTTGATGTAATCCTATACTATGTCCTAGTTTCTTAATCTCTTGTATAGCTTCTATATTTTTATGTGACAAAGCGTTGTAAGTGTTATTTCTGAGTTTTACAGTATATGTGGATTTTACACCCAACTCGTCAGCTTCAATACGAGCCATAGTTAAAGCTCTATCGACTGAAAATTCTATATCATGTCTCAACACACAAAATATTGATGGTTTATAATCTAAAACTTCCTTAAAATCTGTTATGGGTAAGTATGATTGTACTAATTTTATTGTATTTCTATACTCTGAATAACTGAACATAATCTACTCCTTTATATTCTCTATTTGTTTTCTTACGGCATCAAAACTAAAAACCTCTTCAAGTTTGTTCATTGCTTTTCCTATAGTATCAATGTACTTATCCGAATTGTTAATGTATTCTTCAACCTTTTTTTCCAGTATTGTTGTATTACAAGTAGCCGTTTCAGGAAATAAAATGTGATGATAATCGTTGACACCACCTATGTTTATAGTTCCCGTTGCAGCTACTAATCCACATTGGTTACCTGGAAAGTAATCTATAGGATCTAAATTAAAATGAAATGCACATGAAGACCAATTTGTTATAAATTCTTTTTGAGACATATAATCAAACTTCTGATTAGGCTGTAGAGGTTTGAACCTAACTGGTATGTTATGTTTCTCCCCAATGTATTTTGAAAATTCATATGTGTTAGACCTTCTATCCATAGGATTTGGTAAGTACGCCCAAATAGATAGTTCTTTGTCACCGTAAAAATTATCATAAAGATAATCAATATCTACTGGTATGGCAACAAAGTTAAATGGTTTATTTACCCCTTTAGAAATCTCTTCATACCCCTCTAGAGTAGGTCTACCAGTAACAACCGAATCACATTCGTTTAAAAACTTTACTCTATCCTTATGTTTCTGATGTTGATAATCATATGGTGTTCCTATCCACAATTCTTTAATTAAGCCGACTATCTTAGCATTTGGATATTTTTTTCTGATCACATCTACAGAGTATTTTGGATTGGATAACATCTTTTCTATTGATAAGAATATTAAATCTAATTCTAGGTCTGGTAAATCATCACCCCACTCGGCCCAATTTATAAAATATCCATCATA
>Ga0181413_1000121_pt1 | contig 20993 bp, 19 predicted proteins | sample 36SPOviralmetaG_FD_130111 | JGI IMG/M metagenome (GOLD analysis project Ga0181413, IMG submission 130111) | Marine viral communities from the oligotrophic San Pedro Time Series (SPOT) site, San Pedro Channel, CA, USA - 36 SPOT_SRF_2012-09-28 | ecosystem: Environmental > Aquatic > Marine > Strait... | reverse complement strand
CTAATAATAAACTTCTATTACTCAAATAATAATTTTGATAATATGTTTTATTATTTTTATATGTTTTATGAAAATAATTTTTTTGTCTTCTTCTAATATAATATTTATTTTTTTCATAATATTGTTTTTGATATTCTCTAACTTTATCTTTATTTAATTCATAATATTCTTTATAATATTCTCTTCCACGTTTTTCATACCATTTCTGTTGTGATTCTTTATTATAATTTAATTCTTTATTATTCATTTTTATATTTTATAAAAATATTTTTTTAAATAATTTAATTGAAATAGCAATTTACAAATCCATCTTTATCAATAGTAAAAGTTTTTAATAATTCTAAATAAGTTCTGTGAACGTGTGCTGTTGCTGGTAACTGATTATATTGATAATAAATTTCAACACCACGGCTATTAATACGTGTATTATCATTTAATCGATGTGCTTGATAGAAAAATAAAGCAGGTAATTCATCAACATATTTCTGACCTTCCCAATTAAGATTAGCCAGTAAACCACTAATAAAACCGCTATACATTTCTTTATTAACATATAAATGACTTCCTTCAGTTTGAGTTACTAAATGATAAGTTAATGCTTCATTTTTAATATCAATTGGATATAAAAATTCTCCATTATATTTTACATTCATTGTAAATGATCCGCTAATAGAAGTATCATCATCTTCAGTAAGTGTAGATGTAACAGAATCAGCAGCATAAATATTTAGAAGAGAATCCTCATCAACATTTGCTTCATCAGTTATCATTGTAATAATTTTAGTTACAATTCTTCCTGCTCCACCAACGTTGCGGATCTGATTCTTAGCACCTGCTTGATCTAATGACTGTTTAGCGAGTTGATAATCAACATATCCACGAACAAATTCTTTTTCACGTTCTGCTTCAAAAACTTCCTGAGGATAAAAGGTAAAATCTGCTAAAAGTCTAACGCTTGTATTTTTTAGAAGGTTAGTAGTTGCTGCTGCTCCATCTTTCTTAATTACTCGATCGTCTACATCTGCTAATTGGAGTTCAATAGTAAGAGGATTATTATCATTAATTTTAAATGTTGGAATCTCATTAGCAGCACGGAATAAAGGAAATAAATCCCTTAATTTTATAGCATACTGAGGAGAATTTTCTAAATTATTATAAGTAGGTGCTTTTAAAGCACTAGCATTATATTCATTACAATTAGATAAACCATATCCAATAGATTCAGTATGAGAAGGATAAACCGAAGCAGCAGGAGCAGCAATAGTAAACTGATGACCATATAATGGCTCTAAAGCAAGAGAACGCCCAGTTTTAACCATTTCTAATTGCTTTACTGTTTCACCAGCAAGGAATGAACTCATGTAAGATTGATAATGTCCAAAATCATTTATTTCATTAATAGTTTTTCCACCACATTTTAAAGTTGCTCTAGATATCAGTGCATTTATTCCCACACCTAAGGGGAAGAATTTCGCTGCTGTTTGTGCCTCTAATTCAAATACAATCTCAGAATCAGAACTTAAAAATCCTTTTGATGGAACTATTATACGTATAAAATTATTATTAACCACGGCAGGATCAATCACATCAGATTGTAGAGTTGTAACATAATTAGTAGGAATTGAACCACTTTTTAATTCATTAGGAATACTCATTATTATATAATTTATTATATAAAATTTTTAAAAGAAAAATAAATTAAAAAATATTTTAAATTAATTTGATACCATAATTCCCTGAGTATTACTAAATGTAATTTTTTCACGATTAATAGCAAATAAAAATACAGAATTTGGATTATCAGAAGTTAATTCTAAATCCATTTGAATTCCTAACGATTCATTCAAAAAATCTATACCTCCTCTAGATATATTTGTCATCGATACACCTATGCCATAGAGATTCCCAAGTTGACGAACATCTTTATCATCTGCTCCGTCAACAGTGTTTGTATTCTGTTGATTAACTAATGTTCTTTTTAGTCGAGAAAATTCTGTAATACCATTAATATAATTATATAAAATTTGACTATCACATCTTTCTACATTTTGATCTCTATGAATAGTATCAATATTATATTCTAATGGAAAACGTTGACCACCACGTGTAAAATTTAATTTTTCAATTCTTGCTACTGTTCCGTCAGAGTTAAGAGGTGGACGGCATTGACTACCATCAAATTCACGATTATTTAAATAATTGCTTGGAATAAAATTAGCAAAAACTCCTAATACATTACGTTTACTAAGAGGCATATTAATAATAGCATTTGTTGAATTAATTGTTTCATAATAACTACTAATAGAATTATATTCTAAACTATTAATTTCAGGTAATGGAGAACCATCAGAACTAACAACACCTTCAGCAAATAATTCTAAATCAGATAATTCATAAAATGCGGTGTCCTGTCCAGCAATAGCACCACCTGAGGCATTATAGAAAAAATTACTATCAGGTTGAAGGCTAATAGTTATTTCAAGTCCATTACCTTTGAGAGGGTATAGGTCAGAACCTTGTGTGAATCCGCTTATAAGAGGCATACAAAAATTTAATGGTGTATTTTTAGCAGCAGGATAAGAAACTACTTTTTGCTGTAAAAATTTATTTGGAACGGTTAAACTTTCATTACCATAAGCGTCCATATAGTCCTGCAAACTTGAACGAGTTCCCAACAGACTGGAATAGAGCCTGTCACAGTGCTTTATATGCTCTAAAGTTTGCTTAGTCCTCTGAGAAGCAAACTGAATCTGTTCAATTACACCCATACTACCTAACTTATTTGATAAATTTAAGAAACTAGCATTTTTAGATAAATCACCAGCAGAATTATAAAATGTGGCTAATTTTCCTGATAATCTAATAGAACTTGGAATAAGATGCATATCACGCTCACCAATTTCAAATCTAATAACAGGGTTACCATTTCTGTAAGAAACTTTTCCATTACTTAATACATTAGATGGAGTAACTTGAATATATGTATTTTTTACAATCATTATTATATAATTTATTATATAAATTTTTTTAAAAGAAATTAAATTAAAAAATAATTATTATTTAATTAATAATTTATATTTGTAATGAAATTCCATTTGAAGAGAATTCAATACGTCTAATATGATGAACAAAATTGTTCCACAATTTAGGAAATTCAGGAGCATTAGTTTCATTATATTCAACCTGTAAATTCCAATCTTTTCCACGAGTATCAACAACTCCAGTAGCACCGCCTCCCATCTGTCGAGCAATACAGAAATTTTCTCTGAATTTATCAAGACTTAATACATCAATACCTGATGCAACTAATCCTGATTCAACCTCATGGAAAAATTGAGCGTTCAAACTATTTTTAGCAGAAATTTTATCACATTTTACTTCTCTAGAAGGATTAAGTCTCATTCCACTTCCATCATCATATAAAATCTGATACTGAGTAATATTATCTGCTATTCCATTGAATCCCTGTTTACCATCACGAACAGGAGCATTTGCTTCAAGATCCTGAAGATATTGAATGTAAGCACCAGCAGAAGTTATCATTTGTTTTTGACTTCTAACAGTTGAATCAGTTGGAATACAGGCGATTCCACGTACTCTAGAATTTTGCAGTGGTAAACGTAATGACGCAACACGGTCAGAAGCCAACTGACTAATTCTATAATTAGTATGAGTAGGGAAATCATACATAAATTTCCCACCTTCTCTCATCATAGACTGGATTTTTCCACGGAATCCACTAGACATCTGAACTCTTTCACAAATTAAATTAACATTAGATAATTGATATGTGATTGGATAACTAGCAGCATTAGCAACTGAATCAGTCACCATTACAGACTCATTAGGAGTAAGAGAAGAACCATTGAGAACTTGAGTTGATTTAAAAGTAACTTTAACTAAAGCACCTGACACAGAAGCATCAGATTCTATTTCAGAAATTTCCCAAGCAGCAGCAGAACCATTTGATAAATTAGTAACAGTTGAAGATAAAGTTTTTTTATTAACAAATTCAACTTTCTCACCAACTCTAAAAGGCATTTGAAGAGGTTCATTATTAATACTATTTTCAGGTCTAATATAAACATGAGCAATAGATGAACCACTTGCAATAGTATCAGGAGCATCATTAGAACCATTTGTAGAATGATAAACAGGACAAGAATGAACCATACGGTGATAATTAACTTGATCTAAATTTTTAATTATATTAGCATTACTTTCAAGGGTAATTTCAATATGAAGACCTTGAAGCATACCATTCATTAGAACTCTGTCAGTTTTAAATAATCCTGACGGAATTGGTAGTAATAATTTAGCAGTTGTAAAATCGTCATTAGTCATTGAACTATTTAGATCCGCAGTAACTGGAGCATCCATAAATACAGATTTTGTAAAATCATTTATTTCCGCTTTTGCTCCTCCTAGGGTTCCTTTATGTTCAATATTATACATTGGAACACCTTCAGTAATATTTCTTTTATTTTTAATATTTTCATTATTATTATAATCATATCTAAGATTTGTTAAAACATTTACATTCTGAATTTCATCTAATAGAATCCGACCACTACCACCAGAATAAACTCTAATATCTTTCATGAGCAACTGAGGAAGCAAAGTAAAATTAGCAGGGTTAACAGTTAATTCATCAGAACTATTTACAGGGTAAGCAAGTTTAACATCACATTCAAGAAAAGTTTCTTGAGGATTAATAAATTCAATATCTGCTGGTATATCAATTTCAATACGCTGATTAGGATTATAATCTAAACCATTTGTAGCAGGTAATGAAACCTTAGTTTGGGAAACAGGAATAAAATCAGAAGTTTCAAAAATATTACTCATTATTATATATTTAATAAATATTATTTTTTATATTAAAAAAATTAAAAAAAAAAATTAAATTATATTTTAATTAATATTTATTATAATTAAAATCCATAAGATCCAGTAATTTTTGAATTACTTTTTAATGGAGATGCCATTAATCCAATTTGACTATAAACAGGAGTAGATTTATATTTTAATCTTTGACTTTGAAGTGTTTGAATTTGTTTACTTTTTTCTAATGTTGCTTTTGCTCTTGCTGCTTGGTCTGTTCCTATCTCATCAGCAATAGACCCTATAACATCAGAAACTGCTCCAATCCCTGCCGCTACTGGTGCTAAAAATGGAACAGCAACAGCAGCAGAATCCGCTGCTGCTCCTACAATGTCCGCAACATTACCCACTTTTTGAGCAGTATTAAAAGTCTTCCATTTTCCTTCTACATCTTTGCTTATTGCGTCCGCTCCTTCAGCAATCCCTGCTGCTTCTCCTAGTTCTGCTAATCCAAATTCTCCTGCGTCTTTTGATGCTGCTTTTCCAGCAGATTCTAATTCTTGTGGTGCTTCTGCTTGAACACTTACAGGTTCAGCAGGAATAGGATCATCAGCAGTTCCTGTTGGTTGAACTTCAGAAGGCATCTTATATAAACTTGGACCTTCTTCAGCACTATCAAACTTTACTAAATCACCTCTTGTATTATTTTCTACAGGTTCAACAGTTTGAACAGATTGTAATTCTTGTGGTTTTGTAGTTGAAGTTAATTTTTTTCCTAAATCTTTTATTGATTTACTTCCTGTTAATCCTAATACACCATCTTTAAAAGCATATTGTAAATCATTCATGCTAGTGTCAGGTTTTCCCTGTTTTTTTAATTTATTTATTTGTTCACTAATATTTTTATTTCTTAAATCTACTTGTTTATTGTAATCATTAATTTCTTGTGATCTTGTTGAACCCATGGATAAAATTGATTGATTCATTATTTATATATAATTAATTATAAATTAAATTTTATTTAAAATATTCAAATTTCATTTTCATTAATATTATTAATATTATTATCATCAATTATTTTTTCACCAATTGCAATTACTTTTTCAAAGTTATGATATGCTAAGGGCGGCGATTCTTGAAAATCTAAATATAAAAAGTCATATCTATTTGGTGTTGCTAATTTATATATTTTTAAAAAATTTTCAACACCTCCAAACATATCCGAATAAGCATCGGCAACTGCTAACAATTCAGTGCGATTAGGGAAAGGAGAACCTATTATAACATCTGTAGCGTTACTTCTAATTATTGGACTTACTGCTTTAAATTTTTGAGTTGAAAATAATAATAATCTAATATTATAATGTCTAAATCTAGATGCTAAATGATTTACTTTTGCTTCGCGTTTTATGCTACCTAAAACATCATCTAATATTAATGCTATTTCAGGTTGATCCTCTTTTTTATAACTTTTTTGTTCTTTCATTATATTATCAATAAATTTATCATCATAATGATCTTCTGTATCAAATGCGTCTATTAAAAATCTACTTGTTAAATCATTTGCTATTGTGTTTGATATTATAAAAGTTTTTGAAAAATAGTATTCACCGTCCGAAGTCTGCCCGTAAAAATCACTACCAAGCAAAAGATTGCTTATGATCGACGACTTACCCGTTTTCAAAGGCGAAATTAATAAAGTTAAAGAGCCACCTCCAAACCCTTGAACGTTTGGAAGATGCGGGTGAAGTTTTTTTCTTGGTTTATAATCATTCTCAGGATCTACAACTCTTTTAATTTTTGGAATATTCATAATATATATAATTATTAAATATAAATTATTTTAAAAAAGATTATTATTAATATTATTAATATTTAAAAAAATTGCCATATTTCTTTTGGTCTTGTATTCATTGGCATTTTACTTATAATTTTTTCATTCATCTTTTTTTCTTCCTCTTCTTGTTTCATTTTTTTTTCTAATAATAATTTATTTTTTTTTTCTTGTTTTTTTAATAATCTTTCATTTTCATATTTCTCTAATTCTTTTTTAACAATATTATTAACTTGAATTTTACTAATTGTATTTGATTCTTTTTTTAATGTTTTTACATTTTTTATTTTATTTTCTTTTTTAATTCTAACTGGTATTTCTTGTTTTTTTATTGATACTGGTTTTCCTAATATTAAATTACATAAATCAGGTTTTGATAATTTACTAAAATTTTTAATTTTTTTATCTTTACATATTTGTTTTAATTCTGCGTTTTTCATTGTTTTTAAATCATCTAATTCATATTTGATTTCTTCAGGTTCAGGTGTTCCTTGTATAGTCTTAATTTTTGGTTCAATTAATTTTTCTTGATTTTCTGTTTTTTTCATAGGGGTATCCCTTGATTTGAAAATATCAGTTTGAGAAAATTTCACTTTTGGTTTTGGTTCAACTGGTTCTTCAGTCATAATGTCATCTTCTTCATCTTCCATATTTTCATCTAAAATATTTTCTTCAATTTGTTCATTTGAAGTTTCTATTATACCAAATGGTGAATCCATATAATATTAAAAAGAAAATAAATATTAAATTTTAATTATCTTTAATTTTTTCTCTAATATGAAAAGTTACAATTGTATTACCACCAAAACATTCAGCAAAAGTTTCATCAGAATAAACTAAATCTATTTTTAAATTTTGTAATGAAATTTCTGTAGGATTATTTAAATCTAAATATATTAAATTACTTTTTTCAAAATATAATATACCTTCTGTAATTCCTCCTTCTTTAGTGGTTGGAAAGTGTGCTAATATTTTTGATATTCCTGACATTGCCCCATTATAGGATGTATGAGTTCCAGTATTTAATCTAATAAAAAAACTTCTTGTACTTAATATATCTGATTTAGTTAATGAAGCAAATGTTACTATACTACCTGAAGCAGAACCATAAACAGTTTGATCTATAATAGATTTTAATCCAAACCCAAATTTTCTATTTACATTAGGTTTGAATCCATCAAGTCTAGAATTATTATAAATATTATTTTCTCCCATTAATAGAACAAATTTATATTCATTTATTGCTGAAGCATTTACACCCAATGGAGTATATTCTAATCCATCAGTTGGATCATTAATTTTTAATGTATCAATTACTTTAACAAATTGATCTTGTTGTGCTGCTACATTCCATGTTGCTTCTTTAAAATCTTGATCAATTGGAACGGTGGCTAATGTATACCAATTCATAATACTAGGATCATAAGAACTAGAATGATCTAAACCGCTTTGTTCAGCAATTGTTATTTCTGAATTCTGTGTTGCTAACTGAATAAATGGGAATAATGTCCAAGTTACTTGGCTAATTGGTTTAAATATTTTATCTTTATCAGTAGATAAATCTCTACTTACTAAACCCATATATTTAGCAGTTGTTGAATCATAAATTTGAACTTCCATAATTTCATTTTTTAATACAAATCTAATAGCAGTATATTTTGTTAAATCTGTAATTGGTGCGGTAAAATCTCCACCACTATGATAATATTCAACTTTATCATAATAAAATATTTCTTCTTGATCTGAGTCCGCCGCCATATAACCAACCTTTATACTTCCACCATCCCATTTAACGAAGAAATCACAGAATCCAGTATCATCATTTTCTTTAGCATAATAATCAGGAATATTTGGATTATAACCATCAGGAGGTCTCAAACTTCTACATAATCCAACAACCCAATGTTCAGAACCATCATCTTCAATTTCTGAAATATCAAATTCAATTATTCCTGAAGAATTTAATAATGGACGATCTACAGCAATGCCACAGCATTCATTATCTTCTAAATCAGCAGTAGCAGATTGCTGCGTAAATGTTCCACCATTATAATCAAAATTTACATCTTCAGTATTAGGATCAGCAGAAATAAAATTTTCACTAATAATATTAGTTACACCTGATGCACTTCTTTGGTCAAAAATCATTGTAAAACCTTGAGTTAATCCAGTTGTTGAATTAAATGTTACTTCAACTCTTGGCTTATCATATAACACAGGATGTAATACAGATTCTTTTAAACAAGTTTGGATTCTTCTTGCTGCTTCTTCAAATGATAAATTTGTATCTACATCTCGATTTGAACGGAAAAAATCAGTGAAGTTAATTAAATTAGTATTAAAATTTAAATGAATAGGATATGATAATAAATTAGAAGATTCTAATGTTAATTCTTTTCCAAAATAAAAACTCATTTTATCAGAATCTAATAAATTTATATTTGTATTTTTAAAAACTTTACAAGATTCAACTGCTATCTCTGAATTTGGTTTTATTTTAATTGGTGTTTTGAAATAGTTTTGATAACTATAAGGTTGTTCAATATTAATAGAACCAATACCTTCATAATTATCATTTTGACTAGACGATGTTACAATTAAACTCATTATTATATATTTATTTTATATTTTTTTTGAATTAAAATATTTTAAATTATTTATTTATAAAATGCCATATTCTGATCCAATTGATTTAGATGAGAATAAAAAAAAGAAAAAAATTAACCCTAAGAAAATTTTTGTTACTGATAAAGATAAGAAAAATAAAAAGAATTTAAGTAAAGCAAATTTAAATAAGTTAGAAAAACATAAAGCACACCATACAAGTAAGCATATTAATTTAATGAAGAAATTAATGTTAGAAGGTCAAACGTTTACAGAAGCACATAATGCTGCTATGAAAAAAATTGGAAAATAAAAAGCAGTCAGGTCAGTCAGTCAGTCAGTATATTGGGTATATATTTTTTAAATATATATATTTTTTTTTTTTAATTTTTATAATAAAAAATACCCGACTGACCCGACTGACCTGACTGCGATTATTTATAGGAAGATTTATTATATATATTTATTTATTTTATATATATATATAAACTATAATAGTAATAAGAATAATAATAATAAAAAAGAAATAAAAAAGCAGTCATAAAATAATCGCAGTCACCTTCGCAGTCGGGTCAGTCGGGTATCAAAATCTATGAAAAATATGAAGAATTATTTATTTCATCAAATTTTTTCTTCATCCAAATAATATCTTTTAAAATAATTTTAGGTTTATTATATTTGTCACTCTTTATAATCTTAAAATCAAACATTTGTTTTGTATATTTAAAAAACATTGCATTACCTAATTTAGTTCCATATCCATAATCACCAATATAATAAGCATTATATAATTCTTCTTTTGTAATAGCATAATCTTTATCTTTTAATTGTTCAAAACTATAACCATTACCTTGTCCTAGTGAAATATATTCATCTTGTAATACTTGTAACCAAAATGTTACTTCACTAGATTGGCTAAATTCTTTTTGTTCTTGTTCTAATTTAGTATGTTCAAATTCTTCAGGATTAAAATCAGTAATATCTCTATTCATAAAATAATTATATAATATTTGATCATCAACATTAACAATTTCTTTGGCTTTTATTTTATTTAATCTTTCCATTTTCATTTCTATCATATAAAATCTTCTATTAGTTTTTTCAACTGGTACTGGATTTCTCTCATTACTTGTTACAATTAAATTTGAATAATCTTCTAATAAATAAGATTTAACATTTTTATTTGAAAAACCTCTTGTTTGGTCTGTAATAAGTTCTTTTAATTTTCCTTGTTCTTTCTTATTACCTCCCCATATTGCTTCATTCATATTTATTAATAATTTACCTGCACTAATTTCATTAAATTGACCAATAATATTATCACTAGAAGCAGTAGATAAAAATAATTTTTTACCTAATAAACTACCAACCTTATCAACAATTATAGATTTACCATTACCTTGTGAGCCAGTTGCTACAATACATGATTTAGTTTTTACATTAGGTTTTTGAAAAATATGAGAAAACCAATTTAAAATATATTCAGAACAAGAATCTTTTCCATTTGCCCATATATTTTTAATATGGTCAATAAATGGTTTAATTTTATTTTCATCAATATCATTAGTTAATTTATATGGAAAACCTTTAAAAATATTATAATATTTATCATTATTAATATTACAAGGGTCAAACTTTAAACCAATAATATCTTTTCTTAATTTATTATTATTCCAAATATTAAATGGATTAATAATTTTTGTCTTATCTTTTTCATCTTGTATTTCAAATGAAAATTTAGAATATTCATCAACAATTCCTTTACGTGAGTGTAAATAATAATCATCATTATCTATTTGAATATATTCATTATTTTTATTTCTCATTAATTCTTCATTCATTTTAATCATAAATTTATTAATACCTTCTTTATACCATTCTTCATATTTATTATAATTAGGATCTTTTTCTTTTTCTTCAATTTCTTTTTCTTCAGTTTCTTTTGACCATTTAACTAAACTTCCATAACTTAATTTTTTATCACAATTATTATTTCTTTTCTTCCAATATTTCCATTGGTCTTTAATAAATTTATGATAATCATCAACACTTCTATCAGGTCTCATATCCTTCCATACTGGTTTACCTTTTTCAATCCATTTATCAAGTATAATATAACCATCATCTAATTCATCCATATCAACACATACATTAAAGAAAGCCATACATACCTTAATAATATCATCATAATGTAACCATTTATTTTTAATATCAAATAATGTTTTAGTTAATTCACCAAATGAAATATTAACTTTTTTTATTTCTTTTTTTTCTTGAATAATTTCAATATCTTTTTTATCTTCAATAATTTCTTTTTCTTCTTCTTTTATTTCTAAAACTAATTCTTGAATAGGTTTGCTTACTGGTGAAACTGCTGGACTTGGTAAAGGTTCAAAACCTGTATTAGTTTCTTTATTAGAAGTTATTAAATGTTTTAAAGGATCATTATTAACAAATATTTTTTTATATCTTTTTTCTCCTGATTTAGAACCATATAAACATTTCATTAATCCATTAGTTCTATAAACTGCTTTATCAACAAAATCAAATTTATTATAAATATTAAATCTTTCATTATATTCTCTTAATTCACTCATACTAGTTTCATAATTATTTACAACAACATGAAAAGACATAAAATAAATTTTAGAATTTTTTTTTGTTTTCCAACCATTTGCTTCACTAATTGCTAAATTACAATTTGGATACATTGAATATAAAAATGTTTGAAATTTTCTTAATAAATCTTCATGAGTATTATCAAATTCTTCTTTAGTTTCAAAACCTTTATCTAAATCATAAAATGGTTTAATTTTCATTGTTTCTCTTAATACTTCAAAAATATTATGCTTACTATTTTTTTGTAAAAAATTATATTGAAAATCTAAAACGTTTATCTTCTCTCTATTACCTTCATGATTACATTTAAAACCTATTTGACCTTCACAATCTAAAAATTCTATATCCATATTAATATAATTTATATTTTTTTCACAAGAAATATTTTGAGAATTCATTTATATATTATATAAATATTTTATTTTTTAAATGGTGTTAAATAAAAAATATATATTTAAACGCAAAAATAAAAATTCTAATAAAATTAATAAAATAAAAATTCTAATAAAAAAGTATTTAAAAAGATTTTATAATATAATATTGTAAAAGACTTGAGAAACCTTTTACAAAAAAATTCTTTGAGAATTCATTTAATATCCCATCTAATTATAGAACAAGATTAAAGTTCAGAAATAAGATTTATTTCTAAACAATTTTTTTATAATTATATTTTATAATGAAAGTAATTATAAAACCTTCAAAAAAATCAGAAAAAAAATATATGGCTATTTTTTATGATGATGATGGAAAGAAAAAAAAGACAACTCATTTCGGTCAACGTGGAGCATTAGATTTTATTAAATCAAAAGGAGATGAAGAAAGAAAAAAAAGATATTTAGACAGACATCGGAAGCGTGAGAATTGGAACGCATATATGACAAGTGGTTCACTCAGTCGGTGGATCCTTTGGAATAAACCAACATTAAAAGCATCAATAGCAGATTATAAAAAAAGATTTAACCTTTCTTAACTTTATTTTTTTTTAAATATTGTTATTACTCTGAATCTGTGATTTGTAGATTTTACCATTCCAATTCTTCCAATAATATCCCATTCAATTTTTTTATAATTTGGTAAAACTTGATCTAACCATATTAATATCCCATCTTTTTCCATAATTTTATAACATTCTTTAAATACAATATTACGTTTAATCATACAACAACCATAATGGTCACAATCTTCAATGGAATATGGAGGATCAGAATATATTAATTTATAAAAATTATTTTCTAATTTATTACTCATTGTGTGAGCATCTATACCATTATTAAAATCTACTTTATCATAATCATCGCTATCAGGTAATGAACCTGAAAATAAATGAAGTGTTTTATTTTTTATTAAAGGAAATAAAGACTCAATTCTTTTTAAATATCCGTGAGGATAAGCACCATATAAATTACTTTTTGTTCTATAATTATTACCCATAACCCAAATACCTTCAATACAATTATTATTAATTAATAATTTAGAATATTTTGGAAAGGTATTATGATAATTATTAATTCTTTCTTGTAAATCCATTTATATTTATTTATATATTATTTTATTTTGGAAATTTAACATTATATTTTTTAGTTATTTCTTTATCAACCTTTCTAGCACCACCTCCTAATATATAAGAGTACAGTCTTGAATATGCCCAACTTTGCGGTGTCTGATTTGGACGAGATCCACTAGAATAATAAGCACCTTCACCTTTTTTAAAAACTTCATCAATTGCTTTAAACGGAATACCAGTAACTTTTGCTATATTTCTTTTACTCTTTCCACCTTTCATCTTTTCTAATTCATCACCATATTTATCATTAAATTTTTTAGTCCATGAAGATTCTTTTGATTTAAATGAAGTTTTAGGTCTTGCTTTACCTTCAAAAAAACTTTTAATTTGTTTCTGTCTTTCAGCACCTTTTAAGTTTGCTAAATAATTATCAGGAACATTTCTAGATTCACCTTTGTAAGTGATTCTTACCATTATATAAATTATTTATAAAAAAATTAATTAGTATTATTTTCATTTTCAGGTTCATTTAATTCTAATTTTAAATTATTTGTATCAATTTTATTTTCTTCTTTTTTTGGACTTTTGCCAGTATGACCAGTTAATTCTAATCTTTCTTGTTGTATTACCGCATCAACATTACGTTTACATAATCCCCAACATATTGATTCACATTTTGATTTTTGTATAATTAATAATAATCCCCCACAACTTGCAAAAACTCCAGCAATAAAAACACCCAGTTCAGTTAAATTAAATTCATCTAATTTATTTAATTGTCTATGACTAATACATTCAGTTAGCCACGGTCTAATACATGAATCAAGAGCATCACAATATACATAACCACAAGAACCACAACATCCATATTCATCATATACATTATTCATTTTTATTTTATTAATATATATTTTTTTTATAATAATAATTTATAATAATGGATTTATCTCACAGAAATGTAAATGAGTTAAAAACTTTTATAAGAAAATATAATAAACATTTTAGAATAATGCTTACAGGAAAAAAAAAAGCAGATTTAATTAAAGAGATTAATACAGGAATGAAAAAAACTGTAACAGATGAATTAAAGAAAGATTATAATGATCTAGCAGAGAAAAAAACAAAAGAAAAAAAAGCACCAGCAAAACCACCACCTAAACAACCACCTAAACAACCACCACCTAAACAACCACCTAAAAAAGAATTTAAATTTATAAAAAAACCTGATGACATATATGATGATGAGACTGAAAATATTAATATTGTTTTAAATTATGTTGTTGGCGATGATGGAAGAAAAAAAGAATTATTAGAAGCAGTAAAAAAAAATGAAAATTTTTTTTTTAATAAAAAATCAAATATTTTATTTACTGAGATGAAAAGACTTTTACAATTATCAATTAATAAATTAAAAAAAAAAATGTCTGATAATCCAAAAATTAAAATGTCTTCAAAACAAAATAAATTATATAATGATGCTATAAAATTTTTAGAAAAGGCTATACCTTTATCAAAACCACCAGTAGAAAAACCACCAGCAAAACCACCAGCAAAACCACCAGCAAAACCACCAGCAAAACCAGCACCTAAAAAAGAAGAAAAAAGAGAAAGAAAAATTACAACAAAATCAGTTGGTCTAGATGTAAATAGTGAATTAACAAAATTTGAAAATAATAATCAAGAAGAATATAATAAAATACAAAACTTTATGAAAAAAAATGAGAAAAAGAATTTTATTTATCCATTAGAATTAACATCATTTATAAGTAAACCAAACAATGAAAAAATTTTTAAAGAATTAAAATATAACGCAAAAGATATATTTGATTTTTATACATTATTAGCAAATGATATTATTGAAAATAATGATTTAAAATTAAAAGTATTAAGAGCATTAGATAAAGATCCAAAAAATATCAGCGTTGCATCAAAAAAAAAATTAGTTGATAGTATTAAAAAAAATTCTGATATTGAAAGTTTAATAAAAGATAAAAATTTAGCACCTAAAAAACCAGCAACAAAACCAGCACCTAAAAAAGATGACGCCGTTGAAGGATTAAAATCAATGGTTGAATCAGCAAAAGAAAAAGAAAAAAAAACTAAGGTAGATTCTAGTATATATAAAGATATTGTTGATAAAATGAAAACGTTATTAAAAGATAGAGATAAAGTTGGTAAAATTAATGAACTTGTAGATGATGATAAAAATTTTGGAAAAATAAAATCATTAAAAAATTGGTTTGATGAAAAATTTAAAGAATATGAAAAATTAGTTAAAGAATTGGAACAATTACAAAAGAAAAATAAAAATGTTAAAATGTCAAGCGATCAAGAAATGAGTATATCAGGAATTCAAGATTTTTTTGAGTCAAATAGATTTTATTCAAAATAATTTAAAATAATCTTTTATAATATTATAATGAATAATATTGCTATATTAATTCCTGCAACTTCTAATAAAAGATATTATACTAAATTAGAAGATACAGATTTATATAAATATTTTTTTAGATCTTTTTTTAATACATATAATTTTAATTATAATTATACTATTTATTTAGGAATTGATGAAAATGATATATTTTATCAAAATGAATTTATAAAATAAAAAATATTACAACTGATATCAGTAATGAGAAATACAGAAATCAAAATTGTAAAAATTGAAAAAAATCTAAAGGGGTTTGTATGTAAAATATGGAATAAATTGTATAATTTGGCAATTAAAGATAATAATGATTATTTTTTTCAATGTGGTTCTGATATTGAATTTCTTGATAAAGATTGGCTTGTATCATGTATATATCATTTAAAAAAAAATCAAAATATAGGAGTTATAGGATTAACTGACCAAGGAAGAAAAAACTTTAATGAAAATGATGATCTAATAACTCAATCATTTGTTTCAAAAAAACATTTTGAAATATTTGATTTTTATTTTCCTGATGAAATTGATAATTGGGCTTGTGATAATTGGATTGGTGATATATATGAAAAACATAATTTAAAGTATATAATACCTCAAAGAATTTTAAATATGGGAGGAACTCCACGCTATAACGTTCCGCATAATTATAAAGAACAATATAATATAGCAATGATAAAATATAAAAATAATATTGAAAATTATTTTACAGAATAAATTTATATTATAATATTATATGGATAAAGAAGACAAGACTCAAACAAATAAAATTTTAATTTTAAAAATATTATCAAACATAGAACAGTTGAAAAATGATTTTAAAGAAATAAAAGATGAAATAAAAAATAATAATGAATTTATTAATATTGAAACTTCAAATAAAATTGATAAAGAAAAAAAATCTGGTTGGTTCTTTTAATTCTAAAAATTAAATTTTTTTTTATTAACACATAATATATATAATGGATAATATATTACAAACAACAACATTAATAGATTGTAATAGAGTTTTATCGGAGGAAGTAATTGGTGGTAATGAAACTGAAACAAGTTTATTTACAAATAAATTAACAACACCATTAACTGTAAAAGCAGGAGACCAAATAAGTTTACATTCTGCTTATATAAATCAGCGTGGAGCAGGATCAGATATTATTGAATTTAGAGGAAGAGAACAAAATGATAAAGTAAGTTTAGTTAATACATCATTAATTTTTACTAATGCTTCTCAGAATGTTCAACCTTTTAATTTTCAAACTGTTAATGTGTCAGAAATTACAACAGAAAAAACATTAAAAGATAATGAAGCCAATATAACATTTAATTATTATAAAACTTCAAATGGTGAAAGTTATTATTTTTTACCAAGAAAATTTTTAACTAAAATATATGATAAAACAGATACAACAACTTATTTACAAAATTGGACTTTTTCAGATTCATTTGATGAAGGTATGTGTTTTTCTGCTAGTTCTGCCAGTGATAGATATTGTCAAGCAGATTATTATTTAGATAAAAGTATTCAACCTGATACATCAACATTAGAAACAATGAAACCATTTAATGATAATTCAAGATTTACAATATTTATAAAAGATGATACACAATTTGGAGTTTTATCAAGTGGTTCATTTACTTCTAATCATGACCCAGCATTACAAGGATTCACAAGATATAAAGAAACAAAAACATTAACTGTTGATAGAGGTTTTGATACTCCTTCAAATATTGCTTCATCATTAACTAATCAATTAAAAAAATTAATTAATAATGATTCAGGAATAATAAAACCTGATAATAATATTATTTTTAAAGATGTTAATATGTTTCCAAATTTAGAATCTGAAACTTATAAATTATTTGCTTGTGCTAATGAGGAATCATTTAGAAAAGATTGTTATACTAATTATTTTCATTCTGTATCAGATCCTACACCTTCTGACCCTTATGTAGAAGCAGACGCTATTGATTATGATAGTAGTTTTATTTCAATAGGAGTAAAAAGACCTGAACTATTTGAAAATGGAAGAAAAATAAAAAATGTATATGATCCAAAAACTCAGAATCCTTTTGAGCATCCTTGGGAGGTATTAACTGAAATAGATATATCAGCATCTAATCAACCTATACTAGTAACAGACCAAGCATTTGCTAGTCAAGGAGATGATAAATATCAAATGGATCAATTATTATTAGATTTATCAAATTTATTTAAATCACAAGAAAAATATCCTGAGATTTTTAATTATTCTTATGATACTAATTTATCAGTTGATAATACAAGATTATTACATATTAATTCATCATTTCTAACTGGAACAATATTAGGTTCTGATAATTATCAAATTGATACAAATACTTCAGAAACTGATTTTACTTCATTTCCATTATTTATTAAATATGATAAAAGCCAAGAAAATAATGCTTTAAATACTGGTGCGGATAGAGTAACATTTTCAGATTTATTATATGGATTTGGAATTAAATATTTACATACAGATGATAAATATTATTTAGCATTTAAAATTAATACAACATTAAGACCTGAAATGTTTAATGCTTCAGGAAAAATTACAACATCAAGACATTTAGCGTGGGATTGGCATTTTAACGCATATAGTACATTAGCATTAAATTTATATACTGGATATTTATCATTAAACCCTGAGAAGGTTCAAGAAAATAGTGAATATTTTGATGAATATGGAATAAGAGATACAATACTTGAAACATCAAGAACAATTAGACAATGTTATATAGGAGCATTTGATCCCCTTATTACGTTTAATAATGTTGAAGAAAGATTTTCAATATCACGCTTACACACTCCTGAATTTTTAAGTAATTTTTATAATTCAGGTAGACAAGCATCAAATGGAGATGTTGCTATACCAGTTATCGAAGGAGGTAGTGAAGTATATAAAATTAATAAATATTTAAGTCAATTTAATTTTTGTCCTAATATGAAACCTTATGAAATAGCATTACAACAATATGATCATAATAATTTTAGATTAGTAAATAAAAATATTATTAGAAATAAAATTTATGATTCACAAGGTGGTATATTTATTGATAATAAAAATTTAACAGAAAAAGAATGGAATAAAAGTTTATTAAATATTTTAGGTTATTCATATAAACAATTTAATTCAACAGATTTAACAATTAATACACAAACTAGATTTTCTAATTTAGTTGTTAATTCAGATATTATTACAACAAATGGATTAGTAAATACTGCTAATATTTTAGATTTTACTCGTTCAATATATGGAGCGAAAATGTATACAAATCAAGTAGCATTAACTGGAGTTCCTGCTGCTGAATCTGCAGGTGTTGCTGAATTTGATTTACCTCCTAATATAGAAGAAGTAGTTAATTCAACAGAAATATTTGCTGATGATTTACCTAAAAAAATGGCTTCATCTCATTATGTAATTAGAAGTGATATATTAGACCAATCTAATTATTGTAATAGTATTTCAAAATTTCCAATAATTGGAGTTTGTCCACGCTCAAATCAATTCGGGGATTACTATGTAACAGAAGAAGACCAAATAATTTTTACTGTTACAAAAGCAAGAACAATTACAGATATTACAACAGAAATTGTAAATCCAGCAGGTGAGAAAGTAACCGCAGATAGAGAAAGTTCTGTAATATATAAAGTAATTAAAAATATTAATTTAAATTTAGATTTTAATGAAAATAATAAATAAAATAAAATATTTAATAATATTATAAAATGGCAAAAAAAACCAAATCAAAAATTATTACAAAAGAAGAAGATATAAAAGAAGAAATTTCTAAAGAAGAATATATAGAAGAAAAATTAGATGTAGATGAATTTATATCAAAAGTTGTTGATATTATTAATAATGATATTGATGAACGTGATAAAGAAATATTTATTGAAGAATTACGTGACTGGTGTGAGGGCATACTTGTACAGTTAGAAGATCCTGAACATTATATGTATTGTAATTGTGTTGAAGAAAATTAATAAGATAAATTTTCATCAGAATATTTTAAATAATTTTGTTGAGTCTTATGATTATGACCCATTTCTTTTGCTAATTTTTTTTGTGCTTTATCAATATCTGCGAATCTGTCACTAACTACTAATTTTCTTATCATATTAACTCCTATATCTTTTCCAGTATATTTTTTAAATATTCTTGAAATATAATTTGCTAATGCTTGTTTTTTAATTGGTAGCATTGGATTACGTTCCTGAGTTATAAAAAATTCAGATTTATTTATTTTTAAATATTTATTAATAATATCATTTAATTTAGGATTAATATCAATAATAATCTCTTTATGTTTTTTCTTAGTTTTAAAATTTAATATCTTAAATCTAAAATTACCATTATCTAATTTAATAAAATAATTAAAATCATCTGATAAATCCTTATCATCTTTTTCATCAATTATTTTCATATCATGTAAATCTAACCGCATTGGATGATATTTATAAATATTTAATATTAAATATTTTTGAAATAAAGTAATTTCTTTTGGTCTAATATCATCATAATCAAATGAATCAATTACTAATTTAATTCTTGATAAAATTTTATCATATTCTTCCATAGTGATCCAATTCTTTTGAGTCTTTTCACTCATCTCATTTTTGGCTACAACTGTATTATATTGATTATTTAATTCTTCTCTTTTTGATAAATAAAATTCTAATATCTTTTTAGATTTTTCAGATTTTAAATTAGATTTAATAATATAATTTAACATATGATAATAATTGCGTTGAGTTAAATAATTTAAATCTTTAATAGAATCTATTACTTTATTTTTATTATAAATAAAATTTAATGATTTAATATTTTCATCACCATTAATTTTTTTATATAATAATAATAAATTTCTAATTACAATTTTTCTAGAAGATTCAGATAATTGGGGAAATGTATTATAAAAATTTTTCTTGATTTTTTCTAAGAATTTATTTTCCATTTATATTATATATAAATATATTATTTTATATTTAAATAGTATTAAAAATTAAATTAAAATATATATATAATATATTATGAATGAATATGAAATTACAGATGATGGATATAAAATATTTAATAAAAATAATAATAAAAAATTTATTATTATAGATTATGATGAAATTAAATTATTAAAAGAAAATAATTTAAAATTAAAAAAAGATT
>Ga0181413_1000115_pt1 | contig 21552 bp, 13 predicted proteins | sample 36SPOviralmetaG_FD_130111 | JGI IMG/M metagenome (GOLD analysis project Ga0181413, IMG submission 130111) | Marine viral communities from the oligotrophic San Pedro Time Series (SPOT) site, San Pedro Channel, CA, USA - 36 SPOT_SRF_2012-09-28 | ecosystem: Environmental > Aquatic > Marine > Strait... | reverse complement strand
GAAACAGGTTATGTAAGAGTTTAATCTTTTCCATATTTATAATAAAATATATGGATCCATTAAATCAATTAATATTTGACGATACTTCTTTCTCAGATTTATTGAAAGAAATTCATGGTAATCAAAAGAAAAAAGCCAAACAACTTGCATCTTTAATTGCTGAATTAAGACCATTAGTTCAATCTTTAGGTGATGCTACAGTTGTAGTACCATTAATTAAAGAATATATGGAAATAAGCGTTAAAAATGATGATCAATTAATTAAAATGGCAGCTATTGTACAACGTTTATCTACATCATCTGCTTCAGGAGGTGATGGTGGTCTTCTTACAGAAGATGAGATGGCTCAACTTCAAGAACTAACTGAAGAAATAGCAAAAACAGTTGAATCTGAACCTAAACAACTAGATAAACCAAAAGAATAAAATGGGATATAATATAAGCTCAGGAAGAACAGGAGGTGGTGGAGGTGGACCTACAGGAGTTGCTTTAACTTCCGTAAGGGTAATAGATATTATTTTAGACGAAAGCCACCCAAGATGGAAAGAATTAGGAGGATGGGATTCATTAGGAACTATATTTTATACAGGAGTTACTGAAACTACTAGTGTTACTAAACCAGATAAAAACAATGCAGCTAGACCATTATATCCTAATATAAAACAATATCCTTTAAAAAATGAAATAGTAATTATATTAAAAGGGGCCAATAAAGATATATATGGTTTAAATAAAGATCACGACACATATTATCTACCCACAGGAGGTATTAATATATGGTCTCATCAACACCATAATGCATTACCTACTAAAGCTTCTTTAGAAGGTGAATCAGGCCAATCTACGGTTCAAGATTATCAAGCATCAGAAAACGGTATGACTAGACAAGTTACTGATGGAAGTTCTGAAATAGATTTAGGAAATTATTTTAAAGAACAATTAAATGTAAAACCACTATTACCTTATGAGGGTGATTATATTATAGAGGGTAGATATGGTAATTCTATAAGATTTGGGGCAAGCGTTAAAGATGATGTTATACCTGAAAACAATAAAAATGATTGGTCTCAAGGAGACGAAGAAATAGGCACACCCATTACTATTATTAGAAATGGTCAATCAAAAGAATTAGACGATAAGGGATGGGTACCTACAATTGAAGATATTAATAGAGATGATTCTTCTATTTATATGACTTCTAACCAAAAAATATCTTCATTAATAGTAGCTTCAACAAACTTCCAATCTTATTTATCTGAAATAATACTTCCTGTAGATCCTATAACACAACTAACAGACCCCCCAATAGTAGAAGTTAAAGAACCTGAACCACCAGAAAAACCCACAGAACAAGAAATTGAAGAAGAAATAACACAACAAGATAACGAAACTACTCCATCACCTCCTTCTCCTGTAGAAGAAGAACCAACAGAAGAACCAGCAGGAGAAACAGATTCACTTTCTTTCTTTGATGAAATGACAGAATCAGGACAAGTATCAGAAGAAGATTTTGTAGAATACCAAATAGCCCATGAAAATACAGAAATAGGAGGTTCAGAAGAAGATCCAGTAGTAGAAGGAGATCCTAGTAATTTACCGGATCCTAGTTCTACTCCTAACAATGAAGGAGCAGAAAAACATAAACAAGAAAAGAAAGAAATAAAAGAAGGTAAAAAATCTAAAGGATATCCTTACACACTTACTAATAAACATGGTAAAGAAATAATAATAGTAGCCCCCAAATCATGGAGCCAGCTTAGTAATAATTTAGGACCTACAAGTACTAGAATAACAAAATTATTTATTCATACAACTGCAGGTAATATTAAAAATACTACAGTAGATGTTATGAATTATTTCTTTCACAGTAAAAATTGGGGAACAGGAGGATATCATTTTTTAATAGAGGCAAGTGGTAAAGTAACTCAAATATATAAAGATAGTCAAATTACTAATGGAGTTAAGGGTCAAAATTCTAATTCAGTACATTTTTCATGGATTGGGGGACTTGATTTTAAACAAGGAAAAAATATGATGACTAAAGGACAAGCAATAACTTTAGTAGATATGGTTAAATTTTATTGTAAAAGATACCCAGATATAGAAGTATTTGGTCATAACCAAGTTGCGGAAAAAGCTTGTCCTTGGTTTTTTGTACCTAAATTTATGACAGAATTAGGATTAGAAAAAAATAGAGGCTTAGTTAACCCTCAATGGCAATTAGATATGAATGAATTACCTAATTATCAAAAAGTAGGACAACAAGTAGCAAGAGGAGAATACCCATTTAATAATTTAGCATAATATGTTTATACCAGATCAACCAGATATATACCAAGGGAAACAAGTAATAATAAATTCAGACAGATTATTGTTTAATGCTAAAACAGATAGTATTTTATTATTTTCAGATAAAATTATAGGTTTTAGTACAAACGGTAGTTTCCATTTTGACACAGGTGATTTAGATGGAAATAAATTTGTAGTAAATGCACCTAATATGTATTTAGGTTTATTAGTAGATGAGGATGATCCTCAAAAAAAGGTATACCCCACAGAACCAGCATTACTAGGAGATAAAACAGACGAATATCTTAATAATTTATTAGATATGATGGATGATTTAATTAATATATTAGTAGGACAGTATACATTAGTAGCTCCATTAACAGGTCCCTGTGCCCCTTTTGGGGGAAATGAAGGAGCTTTTGGAACAGTAAGAACAGCAATTTCAGACTTAAGATCAGAAATAGAAGAAATTAAAAGTAAACGAATTAAATTAGTATAATATGTCAGTAGCAGGTCCAATAAGAAGTTTATTATCTCAACAAGATAAAGCACTTTATCGAGTTAAACAAAAGATTAAAGAACAAGGAACAAAACAAGTAGGTAAGGTAAGATCAAAATTACCTTCAACACAAGAAATTAAAGATAAATTTAAACCAGAAGCAAACGCAGCTGTGTGTAATGCAAATGGATTAAAAAAATCCGAAAAGAATTATAATAAAATAAAAAAAATATTAAATACTTTAAAAAAAATAGTTGAAGGAGCTACAAAAGCTTTAAAAAAAATAAAAAAAATATGTGATAAAATAATAGCAGCAATTCAAAAAATATTAGGCATTTGTGCTAAAATAGCAGCATTAGTAGGGACATTAAGTGCTGTTATATCAGTAGGAAAAACAATATTATTAGGATTAGGATCAATAAAAGCATTTGGTACACCTGGAGGAGTTTTAATAGCTCCAGGAACAGCAATATTTTTAAAAGATAAATTAGATGCTGCAAAAGGTCTTATAACAACTATAAAAGCTACAGTAAAAACAATCCCAAAATTACTTGAAAGATATACATCTAAAGCACTAAAATATATAGGATATGTTGCAGCTGCAATAGCAGCATTAGTCACCGTAAAAAATATCATAAATTTTATTATTGGATTGTTAGAAACATTATTTTTAGGACAATTATCAAGTTGTGCTGCTTTTAATGAAAATGATAATGCAACAGATAGTGATGGTAATATACAAACTAATGACAATGGACTTCCAGGTAATCTTTCAGGTGATGTTGTAGGTGCGGGAACAGGAGTTGGAAATCCAAGCTGGGTATTAACTTCAGGGGATGGTACTTCTACTTCCCCTACAGGAACTCCTCCTAATCCTGAAAGTCCTTTTACAGCAGAAAACGGGGATATATGGCAATTTAATTCTGGAGGACAAACAGCTAGTGATTTTTTAAATAGTATAGGATTTACACAACAAGCCATAGATGATGGAGCTGATCCTTTTGATTTTTCAGACGATTTAGCAGATTATTACGAAAATCAATTAAATTTTTTAAGAAATCAAGGTAATGATGAAATTATAGAAAAAGTGTATAATGCTAACTTCCAAATGTTAGGATATAGACGCTATAAAGTTTAAAAAATTTATATTTATAATAAACAACAATTAACAACAATGAAAGCAAAAACCTTTGAAAACCTAATTAGAAAAGTAGTTAGAGAAGAAATCGATTATGCGTTACGTAGAGAAATAAAAACACTTAAAGAAGATTTACGTGATGAATTAAAACCAACAATTACAGAACATAAAGAAAAAATGGTTGAAATTCCTGAAGCAACAAAGACTTCATTAAGAGAAAAAATTATGGGTAATGAACCTATAAAACAACGTAAAAAACAAAATTTTGTGTCTGATGGTACATTAAATGACTTACTAAATGAAACAGCAGCAGGAGATACAAATTTAAACTCAGGTAATGCTCCTGTAAGTTTATCTCAACCCTTTTCAACATCAGCCCCTTTACCAATGGATACAACAGGTATGCCTAAATCAGTAGCAAATGCTGTTACAAGAGATTATAGTGGTTTAATGAAAGCAATCAACAAGAAAAAAGGATTATAATAAATGCCTACTATAGATAACTACATAAGAATTAATCCGCTAGATTTAAATAAAAATGTAGCCATAGGTGTAGCTTTTCCTTTTAATGCTGATGGAGTTTTTAATCAAACACTTACTCAAAAAGAACAAGTAAAAAGTAACTTAATAAATGTATTATTAACAGAACCTGGTGAAAGAGTAAATTTACCTGCTTTTGGAGTTGGTTTAAAAAATTTATTATTTGAAACAGAAATAGATACAAATAGTTTAGAATCAAGAATAGATAATCAGGTAAAAATATATATACCTGAAATAACATTAATATCAGCTAATACAACATTTTCACCAGATGAGCATATATTATATATAAAAATAGTGTATAGATATAACCCTTCAAGTGAGGTAGATGCTATACAATTAAACTTTAACGCACAAAGATAATGGCATCATATTCAAAAACATCAAATAAAACACAAGATAAAGACGTTAAATATTTAAATAAAGATTTTAATTCTTTTAAATCTCAATTAATAGATTTTACTCAAACCTATTATCCTAATACTTTTAATGATTTTAGTGAAGGATCTCCGGGTATGATGTTTTTAGAAATGGCATCATATGTAGGAGATGTTTTATCTTTTTACACAGACACTCAATTACAAGAATCATTTTTGTTATTAGCTCAAGAAAAAGAAAATTTATATAATTTAGCTTATGCTTTAGGATATAAACCTAAAGTAACCACAGCTGCTTCTACTAATTTAGATATATTTCAATTATTACCTTCTAAGTTAGTAGATGGAGTATATAAACCTGATTTTGATTATACATTAATTGTAAACGAAAATTCTCTATTCCAATCAACAGACGGGATAGATTTTTATTTAGAAAATCAAGTAGATTTTGGTTTTTCATCTAGTTTTGATCCTACCACAGTTAGTGTTTATCAATATGATGCATTAAATAATCCAGAATATTTTTTATTAAAAAAGACATCATTAGGGGTTTCTGCTAAAACAAAAACACAAACATTTAATGTGGGGGCAGCTGAACAATTTAAAACTTTAACTTTATTTGATACTGATGTTATTTCTATAGAATCAGTAATAGATACAGATGGAAAAACATATAGTGAAGTACCTTATTTAGCTCAAGACACAATATTTGAAGAAGTACCTAATACTGGTGCTAATGATCCTGAATTAAAAGGATTTAATCAACAAACTCCATATCTTTTAAAATTAAAAAAAGTACCAAGAAGATTTGTATCTCGTTTTAAAACAGACAATACATTAGAATTACAATTTGGATCAGGTATTTCAGATAAAGCAGACGAAGATATTATACCAAATCCAGATAATATTGGACTAGGAATTAAAGATGGAAGATCTAAATTAGATGTAGCATATGATCCGTCTAATTTTTTATATACAAAAGCATATGGACAAGTTCCTTCAAATACAACCTTAACTGTAACTTATTTAGTGGGAGGAGGATTAGAATCAAATGTTAGTTCAAATACTATAACTAAAATTGAACAGTTAAATACAAGTAATAAACCTAATATAAATCAAAGTTTATTAACTTTTATAAAAAGTTCAGTAGCAGTTACTAATCCTGAAAAAGCAGTAGGGGGAGGAACAGGGGATTCAATAGAAGAAATAAGAATGAATGCAATGGCAGCTTTTTCAGCCCAAAAACGAACAGTTACAAAAGAAGATTATTTAGTTAGAACTTTATCTATGCCTGCTCGTTTAGGAAGAGTAGCTAAAGCTTATATAACACAAGATGATCAAATATCTCCATTAACAAATGAACCAAATAGAATTCCTAATCCTTTAGCTTTAAATTTATATACTTTAGGATATGATAAAAATAAAAAATTAACAACATTAAATACAGCTACAAAAACTAACTTATCAACTTATTTAGAACAATATAGAATGTTAACAGATGCAGTTAATATAAAAGATGCATTTATTATTAATTTTGGAGTAGACTTTGAAATAGTAACTTTTAAAAGTTATAATAATGAAGAAGTAATACTTAATTGCATAACAGAATTAAAAGAATTTTTTAATGTAGATAGGTGGCAGGTAAACCAACCCATTATAATTTCCGAAGTTTATAATTTACTAGGAAGTGTTTTAGGAGTACAATCTGTAGAAAGTATTTCTTTTAGTAATATTAATGGAATTGACGTAGGATACTCACAATACAAGTATGATTTTGGTCAAGCAACTAAAGGAGGAGTAATTTACCCTTCATTAGACCCAAGTATATTTGAATTAAAATTTCCTAACTCAGATATTAAAGGTAGAGTAACAACTTATGGTTACAATGCATCAGGTATAACAACAGGCAACACTTCAGGAGGATCAACTGGCGGCAACGGTGGCGGTAGCGCAGCAAGTTCAGGTGGTGGAGGAGGTGGCTACTAAAAAAAATAAAAATGGCATATTACTTTATATTTCCCGAACTTGATACTACAATATATAATCACCCAGATAGAACTACAATGAACACTGGGAATGATGAAATTCTTGAAATTGTAAAAGAAAAAGGAAGCTCAGACCAAAGATATTATCCTTCAAGAATTTTAATTAAATTTAAAAATGAAGAAATTAAATCAACAATTTCGGATAAAATAGGATCTTCTGCTTTTAATAATCCAAGTGCTAATGGGGCAGCACCTTCGGTAACATTACAGTTACTTTCAACAGAACATAAAAATTTAGTAAGTACTCTTAATTTAGAGGTATTTGCTGTTTCCCAATCATGGGATGAAGGAACAGGTAGATTTTCAAATTTACCTACAAGCTCAAATGGAGCAACTTGGATTTATAGAGACAATGACACAACAAAAACCCAATGGACAACATCAAGTTTTGCAGCAGGAACTACAGGATCAATAGATGCTTTAGGTCTTACAAAAGGTGGTGGTGTTTGGTATACTGGTAGCAATTTTCAAGGATCTCAACAATTTTTAAGTGGAGATAATCTAGACACAGATATAAATGTTACTACTATTGTTACGAAATACAGTGCAAGTTTATTTGCTAATAGTACTTACCCAACAGGTATAGATAATCATGGTTTTTTAATAAAACAACCAGACTCAGTAGAGCAAGATACATCTAGTAGTTTTGGTGAAATGAAATATTTTTCATCTGACACACATACTATATTTCCTCCTAAATTATGTTTTAAATGGGATGATAGTATTCATAATTCACAATCATTAGCTAAACAAAACGGAGAATTAAGTGTTTCACTTTACAGAAATCAAGAAGAATATAACCAAAATGATGAGGCATTTTTTAGAATCCATGTAAGAGATAAATACCCAGTAAGACAGTTTACTTCATCTTCAAATTATTTAAATCCAGGATATTTTACAACATCATCTTTTTACAGTGTAAGAGATGCACATACAGAAGAAGAAATTATACCTTTTAGCGATAGATACACAAGATTAAGTGCTGATAGTGAGGGTATGTATTTTAAAATATTTATGAATGGTTTACAACCTGAAAGGTATTATAGAGTATTATTTAAACATAAAAACGACGAAGGAACAATAGTATATGATGATAATTATCATTTTAAAGTAGTTAGATAATGGCAGAAGAAAATATAAAAATATCCAAAAAATTATATAGTAGATCTGATGTAAATAGTGTTTTAGACTTATCATTTAGTGAATTAATACAAACAGATAATAGAAGTTCTGATGTTAAAATAAAAAATCTCTTTCAAACATATGATAGTCTTTTTTATGATATTCCTAAAACAGGAAGATTATCACATTCAACTTTATTTAATCAAAGTAGAGACTATATAAATGATTTTTATGATCCTAAAGATGATCAAATAGAAGCATTATTAGATAGAATAGAAGTTCTTGAAGATGAAATATTAGAATTATCAAATGCAGAAATATCTCAAGAAAAAGAACACCCAGTTTATAGTAATGGTACTTTCTTAAAAGTAGAAAATGGACAGTCATTCTTTATGTATAAAGGAGAAGCTCGTAGAATAAGAACAGAAACAAAAGATATATTAACACAAAAATATCAACCAGGCAGAGACAGAGATGAATATCAAATTATTTTACCTTCAGCAGCAGATGTACCTTCTCGAGGATATCCAGATTTAACAACGGCATCTGATTTAAATGACTTAAAATAATGGCAGAAAAAATTGAAAAAATAGAAGATTTTAAATTTAAGCCTACTCAAGTTGCTTCTAGAGAATTAACAAGAAAATTTGGAAGAGATGAAGACTTTGCAGAATTACATATATTATCTTTAAATGATCAAACACTACAATCTAATTTAGATTTTACATCATATACTTTTCCTCCTGAAGGAATAGATACGGAAGGTTTATTTAATGAAATTAATATGGATCCCGTTGCCGAATTAGGTAAATATGGGTACATATCCGGAAAATACAAAATTAAATTAAATTTACTCCGAAGAAAAATATTAAATACTTCAAGTCTATTATTTTTTATAAATGAAATATCGCCGTCAAGAACAGAACTAAAATTAAAAGTAAATTCCTTACATAATAATCCTCAAACTATATCTTCTGTAAGAGGTTTTATTAATGAAGTAGAAACAAATATATTTTTTAAAGACTTTGGACTTAATTTTAATAAAGGAAATATAGCAACAGCAATTAATATTGCTTTAGATGAAAGAAATGCAGATCCTGAAATTTTAATCAAACTCTTAAATCCTCTTTCTCCTGACTTTAAAACCAATGATGAATTAAATATAGTAGAAGAAGTAATAGACCCTACAGTATTAACAATAGATTTAGGAATATTACAAACAGAAGATAATTCTATAACCTTAAGAGGTCCTAATTTTAAAATTGATACTAGATTAAATAGTTCTATTCCTTCTTCTTTTAAAACATATGACTCTATACTAAATAATGATTCTATATTATCTTCATCATATAATCAACTTTTAAATAGATTAGAAAATAGAGAAATACCTGAAATACCTTATGATTATATAAGACCTATTTCAGAAAGTTTAGAACCAGAAGATAGACCTTATCATTTTGAAAATTTTGTTAATTTTAGTAGCGCAACAGAACGTTTAAAAAACTTTGAATATAAAATAAAATTAGTCGAGTTATATGATTCTCAATTAAATGATATAGGATCAATAACAGGAGACACATCAGCATCTTCTTTTGTATTAAACGATAAAAATTCAATTAATAATAAAAGAGATAATTTATTAAAAGGTCTTGATGGATATGAAAGATTTTTATATTATACTTCAGGAGCTTTTGCATACCCTAAAATTAATACTACTGCTCCTTTTAATTTATATCCTATTTCATCATCAGAAGTAAGAACATGGTTAGGAAGTGAAGAATCATCTAATTCTACTTATGGTGGTCAGTTATTATCTGCTTCTTTATATGATAGAGGTAATCAAAATAATTTAGAAAGACTTATACCTAATCACGTTTTAGATAATGAGGACAATGAACAATATAAGTTATTCATTAACATGGTGGGTCAACATTTTGATCAAGTATGGGTGCATATAAAACACCTTACTGAAATAAATGATACTCATCATACAAAAGGTATTTCAAAAGATTTAGTTGTTTTTACTCTAAAAAGTTTAGGAATAGAAGCTTTTGATCAATTTGAAAATTCAAACTTAATAGAATATATTTTAGGAACAGGTACTTCAGGTAGTGCATATTATGATGTACCTACAAACCAAACCTTAGTAACAGCTTCAAATGCAGGTTCTGTGGCTAAAAAAGATATATCAAAAGAAATATGGAAACGTTTATATCATAATGCTCCTCACCTTTTAAAAACAAAAGGAACAGAAAGAGGATTACGTGCTTTAATGAGTTGTTATGGAATTCCTTCTACATTATTAAACGTGAAAGAATATGGAGGATCCACATCAGATAAAACAACATACCAAACATTTACCTATGAAAAATCAGGATTAGCATTACAAGGAGACTCAGGAGCAAATGGTTATTTTGTAAAAACTAGATTTTCAGATCCTAATAAAAACTTTAATGGGCTCAGTAGCCCTACTGTAGAAACTGTTCTTTCTTTAGAAGAAAATTTAATAGGATCTACTATACAATTTAGAGCAAAACCCCACAGAACGAATAACACACAAATATTATTGACATTATCTGGTTCTACTTTAAGTGGTGTTTATGATTCAGGTAAAGATCATATAGTAACACTAGAACCATATAGTTCTACAGCTAACGACATATCCTCATCAGGCGATGCAACACAATATGGTAGATTAAAATTAATAGTAGATACTACAACAAGATGCTCAACAGATTATTTTCCCATATATAATGGTGATTTTTGGAATATTAATTTATCAGCAAAATATTTAGGAACAATAGAAACAGCTTCTTTATCTATAGGAGCTAGACAAGCTAATTTTAATAAAAATATATTAAAATACGAAGCTTCAGCTAATATTTCAGCTTCTAATTTTTGGGAGGGAACATGGGCTAATAAACCAGGAGACAATGGTTTTCAGTTTGTTTATATAGGAGGATTAGAACCTAATAGTGCTGGATCAGATTACAATACTTTTGAAGCTTACCAATATTCAGGTTCAATACAAGAAGTAAGATATCATATAGGAGAAGTATTATCAGATGATACTTTAACTAAACATGCACTTGAACCTTTCATGTATGCAGGTAATACAATTTCATCATCATTTGAAAATTTAGTTTTAAGATTACCTTTAGGAAGCAATGACCAACAAGACAGTTCAAGTTTTCATCCTAACATAGATGCAAACTTTTTTAACATAAACAGCAATCCTGAATTAGTTGTAAATGGTGATATGGAAGGTAGTGGTAGTTGGGCAGCTCATAGTGCTGCTATCAATGTAGGGCAATCATCTACTTATGCAAACGGGGGTCTTTATTCTTTTAAATATACTACAACTTCAAATAATGATGGTATTAAACAAGCAATAGATTCTTCTTCCCTTGAACTTGGACAATTATATGAAGTATCTTGGGATGTGTTTGTTGATAATACACCAGGTTATACTTCTGCAAGAAATCAAGTTCAAATGATAGGATTTCAATCGACTTCCTCTGCATTCCCAAGTTTTATTCTTTATGATAATTTAGTAGAAAATGAATGGGTTACTTCAAAAGCAACTTTTGAATATACAGATGATTCTAACCCAACATTAAGAATTCTCCATGGAAATGCCCACTCCACAGATGGGGGGCTTGATAGGACGTATTATGTAGATAATATTTCTCTAAAAAAAGTATCAAATGGTTTAAAAAGTAATATGTCTACTCAAAAGTGGGAAGAAGTAGTAGAAAACCATTATCATCCAACTCCTGATACTGTTGGTATTTCAATGACAAGTGAAAAAGTCAGAATAGATGAAGGAACTATCGATGATGATCTTTTATCAACTACAATAAAATCAGAAACTTCCACATTAGACAGACAACCACAAGATTTTGAAGATTTAGGTGTATTCTTTTCTCCAACAACAGAAATAAATGAAGATATAGTTTATCAATTAGGAGCATTCAGATTAGATGATTATATAGGTTCACCTCTACCTTCAGCACAAACAGCTTCAAATTATGAAGACTTAAAAGAAATTAGAGATTTATATTTTAAAAGATATAAAAGCAACAGATATAATTCTTTTGATTATATAAAATTAATTCAATATATAGATCACACATTGTTTAAAATAATAGAACAATGGGTACCAATGAAAGCTAATTTAAAAACAGGTTTATTAATTGAACCTAGTTATTTAGAAAGAAGTAAATTTCCAAGAGAATTACCAATAGTAGATTATGGTACAACTATGACTCAAGGATCTTACCAAACATTTGACTTTAAAATAGATCCAGAAAGATCTCTTTCATTAACGGGTTCAAGCGTTATAACAACAAACAATCTTACTAATGCTACAGGTAGTGATGGACAAAGACAAGAACAAGGAACTAATGTTACTATTAATATAAATAGTTTCATATTAGATGAAACACAATTAGCAGCACAAGGTCCCATAAGACCTTTCAACAGTTTTAATCAGGTAACTTATGGAACAAACATAGCAAACACATCACTTGCAACAACTATACAAGGAGGAGCAACTATAATTTCTTCAAATGAAGTATTATTTCCAAATTCCTCAGGAACAGATTATGTTGACCCAATAGCAGTAAATTTGTCTTCCTCAAAAGTATACAAAGCATTTGCTAAAATATCAGGATATTCAGATTCTGATTCAGTTTCAAGTTCACTTGGTTTTTCTTCTCAAGGAGGACCCCCCGGAACTATTGGGATATCTAGATTAACAAATAATGGTACTATAGAATTTACATTCACATCTGATGGGGATGATATAAGAATATTTGCTGGAGACGGGGTTGGGGGAACAATTAGTGATATATCTATAAGAGAAGAATTATTAGGCCAAAAAACAGTATCTACAGACGCTAACTTTAGAGATTCAGATATTCTTTTAGGAAATGTTAATGTTGCAAAAAGGTCTCGTAGGTATCATCGTGATTATGAATTACCAGGAGAAAGTTTTGGCGAAAATTATAACCCAGTTGATAGTTTCTAACTATGTAATATGAAAAACTCACAATAAATATTAAGTTATGTCTACATCACATTTAAAAAAAATACAACTACACCAAGGAATGGTGGTGGATCACGTAATGGGAAATGGTCAGTTTTCATCTACTTCTTCTTTAGGTCCTGATGGTACTGCTTTAATTCCAAATGAACCTGAAGCTGGTTTAGTGGGGGGAAATGGAAATTTAATTCTTAATAGTTTAGGAAATAACTGGCCCATTGAACCTACCTCTCAAAATGTATTTTTTCCAGTACCAAACTTAGTAAGTAATATGTTTGATGGAAATAAAGCAACAGCTTTTAGAAGTAAAGGTCCTGCTAACAATACAGTAACTCTTTTAACCTTTGATTTTGGAAGAGAAGTATTACCTGGAAAAATAGTAATAACATTTCCACATATTAGTCCTAACCCTAATTTCGCAGCGGGGGGAGGTATGACGGTTATATACCATAATGATTTAACAGCAACAAACGTTTTCAATTTAACTATGGGTTTTCAAGGAGATTCCATTGTACCTATTAATAAATTTGATAATAGCGATGTAATCCATACCGATGCAGATGTTGGTGTTTATAAAGCTAGAGTATATGAATCAAGCTCTACTACTGATCCCAACCCAGATAAAACAACATCAATTATAGGAGATGATGAAACTTTCCCTCTTCGTGAATTTATAATAAATAATCCTACAAACACAGATAATACTGCGGGTACTGCTATAGTAATGACTAGAGGTAGACGATATATGACTCTTGCATTTGAAAATACTCAATTTTCAGGTAATTTTGGTATATCTAACATTGAATTTTTTGAAAAAGTTAATGGGTTAGATTATTTAAAACACCATGATATAGAATTTGACGATGCTTTATTAGATTTAAAGGGGTGGAGAAACCCAAGATATGATGGTTCTAAATTAACAGGAACTGCAATTAATAAATTTAGAAAAGGAGACATCTCATATGGTAAAAACCCAGTTGTAGAAAATAAAACAACAGCCTTATATATAGTAGATACAGTTATAGGAGGAGAAGAAGACCCACAATTTTCACAAATTAAAGACCATTCATACTTAGGAATTAAACAAATATTAGTAATTGACGAACAAAATAGATCTGTAGATGTAATAGACAGAAATTCAGAAGATTTTGAACCCTTTCATAGATATATAACCACAGATTTTCCTACAGGAGGAAAATTTAAAGCAAGAATTATAGATAAGGCTATACAACATAATTTAAAAAATGATTATTTTGTAAAATTTAATAAAGGATATTTATTAAGAGCCTTTAATTATAAACAAACTAAGACAAAACCCGACGGAAGTGATTTTTTGGGATCAAATAATGTTGACTTCTCATATTTTAATTCTATTTATCTTTATGGAGACAATAGAGATATGCCTAATTTTTCTGAACTAGGTATTTTTGTAGTTGGAGATTCAACAAATGACCCTGGAACATATGGTTTTAATGATTTTATTTTTCCTGATTACGACGTCTCATATGTAATAAATACTCTTAACCAATTTCCCGCAGATCAACATCGTTCTGGTTCTTTATTTTTTAATTTTGCAAATTCAACTGGTGTTTTTCCACAACAAATTGATGAAAAAATGAATCCAAGATTTGAATCTTCTTCAATTTTTGAAAATAAATTTACAAAACAATACTATTCATCAAGTTTAGGATTTATAAAAGATAAACCTAGATTAGGAAGTGGCCATCTTGCTACTAAATTTTTAAATTCTGCTTTTTATAAAGCTACTAAATTTATAATGATAGACACTTTAAATTTTTTAAAAGAAAATGAAACAACAACCGAATTATATTTAACGTTATTACAAGGTAGTAAAGATCTTGCTCCTGGGTTTAATGATGAAAGAAGTATAGGTCTTTTTGAAGTTTCTGCTGAAACTGAAGTAACTACTTATGATAATGGTATGGAATTTTTACCAAAACGTAACGAATTAAAATTAAGAGGAAAAAAAGACGATGGTAGATTTTACCCCACAATAAATGGACACACTGATAATATTAAAATTGCTTACATAGAAGAAGGGGGAATTCTGTCTACAACACCTGATGCATCACCAGATGGTATTGTTGACACTCATACACCTGTAGTAGATTTTATAAAGTGTGATGGATCTATTTTTCTTCAAGGAGGATTATTAGGATCTAGACCAAGATTTAGACATGAACTTAATGCTAATCCAGGAGTTGATGTAACTGACATTAATGATTGGAGTAAAGAAAACGATTATTCAGGTTCCTATTATAATGGAGAAGATTTCATTAATCTTCAAAGATTAGACAGTGATGAAAATCCATATTCTTCTGACATTACATGATCTAATAATAGTAATTATAATTCATACCAACAACATGTAACTAATGGGATTTATGCTGTTCCCCAATTTGATTATGATTTATCATTTTTAGATAAAGATCATACTTTAATAACAGACATAGATAAAAATGCAGAATTGTTTGATGGAATAGGACACGAAGGATTATTACTTATACCTGAACAAATTTCACCAGACATTAAAAGAAATGTAGACTATTATTTAAAGAAAGCAGGCATAACAGAAAAAACAGTAAAAAGAGTACCAAAACGTCCAGAAAGAGGAAGATAATTATATTTATAACAAACAATAAACAACAATGGGATATTTAGACAATTCAAGCATCACAGTAGATGCAATTTTAACAAAAAGAGGTCGTGAATTATTAGCTAGAAATGATGGTTCTTTTAGAATTACACAATTTGCATTAGGTGACGACGAAATAGATTATACTTTATTTAATGAAAACCACCCTAATGGTTCTCAATACTCAGGAGAAGCAATTGAAAACATGCCCTTAATTGAAGCTATCCCAGATGAAAGTAATATTATGAGACATAAATTAATAACAATGCCTCGTGGTACTTCAAAACTAGCTATAGTTACAGCTAATGTTCCTAAGATAACACTTTCTTTAGGAGCATCAACAGTTATTAATCCAACTACTTTAAACTTTAATGGATTAAATAATTTAGCGGAACCTAGTGGATATATGGCTACTATTGCTGACAGAAGATTATTAACTAGCTTCTCAGGAAGAGGTGGTACTAGCCCTGCAAGAAGAAGAGATTTAAAACGTTATTCAGGAACTGCAGTTAGTGAAACAGTAATGGGTCAAGCAATTAGTTTAACAGCTATTAATAGTTTAACATTATTTGGAAAAAATAACAAACTAATAACAACATTAATAATTGAAGGTAGGGATTCAGGAGCAAGAACAACAATTCCAGTTGAAATTTCTAAAGTAGTAGTAAAATCTGCATCTTTTAATGGAGAATCAGGAATTTCATTAGCATAATAAATAAAAAATAAAAAATGGCACTTACACAATACACAGAAGGAGATGTAGTTATTAGTACGGATAAGATAATAACATCTACATGGACTAATAATACAAATAATCTTACCACAGCCTTTACATCTTCAACACAAGCTGTTTTTAGTTCACCTACAAGTTCAGGAAACTTTTATTTAGACATATTTCAAGAAATATCATCATCAGCAACAGCAGAAATTCAGTATGCTGTAGCTTATGGTAATAGAGTAGGATCAGGATCTCCTGATTTTACAAATGACACAGGATCATTTGGTATAGGTGCTTCTAGAGCAGTATATAATCAATATAGACAATTAGTATTCGGTGATGAAACGCAAAATTTTACATTTAGTACTCACACTCCCGATGATATTTATGTTATTAATGTAAATAGAAGTAGATTTAAGCATTCTTTGAAAGCAGGAACTCTTAATCTACATCTTTCTGCTTCTGATATAGGAGGAACTTATCCCCTAAAACTAACAGATGATAGTGTTTCTTCTACTGGTTCAGCAGTAATTACAAATTTAGGAAGACAATTTAATTTAGTATCTGGTTCTAATGGTATAATCTCAGGTTCAAACATAAACCAAGTAGCAAATAGCTCTTCATATGGTTTCTTTTATCCTGATTCTGGAATTATAATTTTAAACCCTGATAATCTTGGTGGTGGTTTAGCTCCAGCTAGAAATAGTGGTCTTTCTACAAACTCAGATAGAAACCACCAAAAATTATTTAACCACATTAAAAAAGCAGTATCAAATACTGTTGGACATTTTATATTAGACAGTGAAGAAAAAGTAACTTCTCAATATTATTTTACAAGAGCCAAAAATAACGAATACAATTATACTACTAATCCTTCTTTTCAAGATGAAAATGGAAATCTTAACTTTACTTCTATGATAGATAATCCTCAAGTATATATTACAACAGTTGGATTATATAATGAAGAAGGAGATATGGTAGCAGTAGCAAAATTAAGCCAACCAGTTAACAAAGACTTTACAAAAGAAGCACTTATTAGAGTAAAATTAGATTATTAAAAATGTTATTTGAATGTCAATTTATAAAAAGTTTACTGCTCAGGACTTTGCGATAGTCCCCTTCAATGCTCATAAGCAATATGATTTTAACCAAGATCAAGCAGCTACTAATCAAATAACATTTTTAACTTCAAGTTGGACTTCAGAATCAATTGACATTTATAGTAGTGGTAGTACTGTAAGTTATGGTTTACCTGTAGACAATATTAATGCTGTAAAATACTTTCAATTAGACCATTTATTTTATAAAAATTATAAAAAAAATATAAATAATAAATTTGGTAACACACATTATTTAAACCAAAAAAGAGAATTATATGAAAGAGCTAATATATTATCTATACCTGCGGGTTTATATGGTTTTGAAGTAAAACCAGGTTCTTTTTATCTTAATTTTTTAGGGTATGAAGTAGTAGATGATTTAAATGGTAATCTTATAATTAGTGGAACAAATGTAGATAATTACCCTACAGATGTTCGTTCAAATATTTTAAAAATAGATCCTATTAAAGGATTTAGAAATTATGATTTAAATACATTTGAGGGATATGCTATTCCTTTTGAAAATGATGGTAATACAAATGGTGTTTTTTGGAGAGATGGTGAACCCAGAGTTAATCTTATTGACACTTATAGTTCTCCAGATCAGGGAGAATATGATGATAGTTACTTTTTTAACCCTATAAAATATAATAATGTTACTTTTACTACTTCTTCAATAAGTCTTACTGACAGTTATTTTACAAACATACATTTCAATGCAAATTTAGGTTCTAATATAATATCTCCTGACAATGAAAAATTTGATCTTAACCAAGATGAAGATTTCGCTATATCTTTTAATGTTGTTCCACAAACCATTTCAACACCTGAAGTAGGAGATTATGTAGAAGGAGGATATGTTTTTCATGTGAGTGGTGGTTATGCGTATGTTGTAGCAGACGAACCTATAATAAGACCAAGTACGCCACAATCAGAAAATAATTGGTCTACACATAATAATATACCAGCAGCTTCTATACCAGGAACTGACAACACAAATTACACAAATCTTATACCTACTATTTCTGATGGTGGTTCAGCAGGAAGCCCAAATTACGTAATGGGAACAACTACATCTTCACTTGAATTTCGTGATATAGGAGGAGGAGAAACAAACACATTAGCTTGGAAAACGGCAGAAGGTTATATAACTACAAATACCCCCTTATTTCCTATAGTACAAGCAGCATTAGACTTTAATTATAATGGTTTTGGCGGGTGGTGGATACCTAATTATGATGAGTGGGAAGAAATAATAGAATCCCTTTACACAGAAAGAGGCTCATTTCCTACAATTAATGCTGGTACTGTATCAGACATAGAAGAAAAAGAAGATCTTTTAGGAATTTACCCTCTTCTTTTAGGAGATAATTCAATATTACAAACAACAACTCAACCTACTAGTTGGAAAGTACCCTTAAGTAATAATCATACAACTGACACAGATTCTATATTAGGAGTGAGTCCTTTTATATCCCTCCAATCTCCTAATTGGACATCTACACCAGGAGAAAGACAACATGTTCCTTCTAATATTAATATTAATGATTTCTCTATTAATAGTTACATAATATGGCCAGTTAGAAAATTTAGTATTGAAGAAACATTAGACAATAAACAACGTCACATAATTTCTAAAAGTACCACAAAAACAATAATTCCATCTGTAATTGAAGGACAAGCACAATTATTAGACACTAAAGTAAAAGGATCATCCCAGTTTAAAGATGTTATGGCTCAGCCACAATTTCCTTTCGAAATTTATATGGTTAGTCAATCATTATACTTTGATAGATCAGACGGAGATATAGTATCTTCTTTAAACATACTAATAACAGGATCTGACGATTTTGCATTAAATAATAATGCTCATGTTTTATGTCAAAAGTCAGGATCTAATATGGAAATTTATTTTAATGGTAATTTAATAACATCCTCAGCAGACGCTACAATTAAGCAAACACAAAATAATGCTAATATTTATATAGGTTCAAAAGGAATACTTAGTGAAACAGAATCAACTAATATTTCTGATTTCCGTTATTTTAATGGAAAGTTAGGAAATATTAATATATTTGAGGAAGCATTTAATGCTACTACAGTTACAAATATATCTGAAAGTGTAAATGGTTCACCTTACATAGGCAATATGTTTTACCAAAATGGGTTTGCAACTATTACACACCCTAAATATAATAATATATTACTTGGGGGAGCTGATTCTGTAGATTCTAATGAAGTAATAAATGGAAATTTTGTAGAAACCTTTGGTACCCCAGAATTATTAACTTCTGGATCTCTTTTATTTCCTCCAGGTCCTGAAGAAGTAGATCTTACAGATCCTATTTTTATTCAAGCTGCCTTAGCTCCTTTTACGACAATCAACAGTGCAACTTCTGTCACTTTTACTGGTTATGATGCAGGTAATGCTGATTATATTCAAAGCATAACCTCAAACGATTTAGAAGATGGAGAAACATACACATTTAGTTATACACTTAGTGGTTTTACTGATAAAGTAGGACTTCTTGGAGGGGGTGCAAATAGTTATCAAAACTTTGCAGACGGAACTTACACAGGAACTTTTATCTCTGACCATACTAATAGTACACAACCCAGCATTTATGTTGAGTATGATGGAACAAATCCTGTTGTAGGAACCATGTCGGACATATCCATTAAAAAAGAAGTAAAACTAACAGATGATAGTGGGGCTGATATTTTTCCATTTATATTAAATGGTTGTGATTTTGAGTATCTTCCAGGGGGACAATTTAAATTTACAAATAATACAGGAGCGGGGGCGAATGTAGCGGTAAAACAACCAGATTTAGGTCTAGTAGATGGTAAAATTTATACAATAAAAATTGTAGTAGCAGCTACAGATGGATCATCAGGAAATATATCTTTAAAAAATCTATCAAATGTTATTGTAAGCCCTTCTACTAGTCTTGGGAGTATAATAACAATAATATCTTCAGGACAAAATATTTCCTCCCCTACAACCTTTTATTTTACTTTTAAAGCAGGTATAGCTGCTACTGGTAAAGATTTACAAGTTGTATCATTTTTACCTAATAACAGATCAATAACAATAGAATCAGTATCCATGAAAGAATCTTTGGCTAATTGGGAGTTAGATGATCTTAATGTTAACGTTAATACTGGACACGAAATACAAAATACATTTAGTAGTAATTTATTTAGTAATTTTATTCTTAGTATGGATGGAAATAATGCCAACACAGCTGTTAACCCAACATTATTACAAACACTATCTAACCTCACAGCAGGAGACACTTATAAAATCGAATGGGATTTAAATGGAGGATCTTGGAAATTTCATGTTAGTGAAGATACACTAGCAAATAGTTATGTGTCTACAGGTGTACAAACATCTAATAGTTCCGTAACATTTACTGCAAATGATTCTATTGTAAACCTTTACGTAGAAGCAATCCTTGTAAATGCGGAATTTTCAAGAAATTTCCCAAATAGTATTTCAGTTATAAATGTATCAGAACTTAAAAAATTACAATTTCAAGGTTCACATTTAATTTATGAACATGAATATCAATGTACTGTTCAAGAAGATGAATTTAATGACACAATGAACATTTCTGCAAGAAAGATAAAATCACTTCAATCACAGGATTTAGCTGATTTTGCAACAGGTTCACTCTTTAAACCTTATGTTACAACAATTGGTTTATACAATGAAGACAATGAATTATTAGTAGTTGGTAAATTAGGACAGCCTATAAGAACATCAGACGAAACTGACACTACTTTCATACTTCGTTGGGATACCTAAAATCCCTTTCATACATTAATTATTATGTGGTACTATCAAGAAAAAACAATTAATGAAATCGTTGACCTCCCTGAAGGAGCATTTGGTTTTATTTATCAAACAACTCATTTACCAACTGGAAAAAAGTACATTGGTAAAAAATCTTTAATTTACAATTTAAAGAAAAAATTAGGTAAAAAGGAAAAAGCCCTATATGAAGGAAAAGGT
>Ga0181413_1000114_pt1 | contig 21559 bp, 21 predicted proteins | sample 36SPOviralmetaG_FD_130111 | JGI IMG/M metagenome (GOLD analysis project Ga0181413, IMG submission 130111) | Marine viral communities from the oligotrophic San Pedro Time Series (SPOT) site, San Pedro Channel, CA, USA - 36 SPOT_SRF_2012-09-28 | ecosystem: Environmental > Aquatic > Marine > Strait... | reverse complement strand
TAAACTTGTTCATCAAGTTTCTTACTTATTCTTGATTGAAGGAATCTTGATGATATGCTTGATTGCATATAGTTTCCTCTATTAATAATATTTTGCCTAGCAATATCCAAAGCTTCACTATCAACAGCATCTATTGCTTTTTTCTTAGCATCTCCTGTTAAATTTGGATTTCTTTGTTCAACTATCTTTATAGCTATATCATTAGCCTCTTTCCTAACAAGCTTTCTTGTTGAAGCAGAATTAATTGAGAAACTTTTTGCAAAGTCATCGCTTAATCCTCTATGTATATATTCTCTTGAGTCAAGCCATTTTATATTATTTTTACTAATCCAATCTTCGTATTCAGCATCATTCATTATCTGTTTCATAGCATCTAAAAAGTTATTCTTAATACTCTTGTTAAACTCAGAAAGCTCATTTAATGCTCTTCCCTCACCACTATCAGCAAAACTTCCATCTTCATTAAACGCTTTGCTTATAAATAATTTTTCTTTATCTGTAAGAAGACCTTTCTCTTGTCTCTCAATCCTACGCTCTCTATCCATTAAGTAAAAAAAGTCTTTTACTTTATTAAACTTTCTTTCTCCACCAAGATGATTTGCCATTTTACCTTCGGTATCTACAAGGTCTCCTACATATCTAGCCTCTTGAGATGCATGGTCAAATAGTTTGTTTGCTATCTTTTCTCCAGGTTTTCCCAAACTTCTTAAGGCACTTTCTACAGGAGCAAATAACTTAGCTCCTTCAAATTTAATTGTATCAAATTTTTTAACTAACTCAACCTGTGTATCATCTATCATTTCAAGATTAAATGCTTCATCTATCCATGTGTTATTTTTACCTGCTTTAAATCCAAGGTCTTTTAATAAGATTTTATATTCTTTTAATGTCTTTATACTCGCCTTCGTAATGTCACCATCTTTTACACCAAGTTGCTCTAGGAAAAACTTTTGATTTTCTTTACTTACATTTGATTTTAACCTAAAGTTCTCTACTCCACGATATGTGCTCATCCACTTCACAAGATTTTTTCTTGCACGAAGCTTCTGTATATCGCTTTCATTTATAATATTTAATAAATCGTTAAGCTCTTGTGGTTTTAATTTTGAAAGATTGGCTCTTGTAATTCTATTTGGTTTATACGCATCTTCAATCCCTGCTTGAGACGCAAAAGATGGTAGCAAGCCTTTTGCTATATCTCTTGCCTCTTTATCATCAGATGTTTTAAATATTTTTTCAACCAACAAGTCAAAATCTTGCTTTACTCTTTTTGCCAAATCTTTAGTACTAGCATCAATCTCACGTTTTTTAACAGTAGAATCAAACTTAACTCCCTTTGTATCAAACCCTTTTTGAGTTTGTCTTGCAAGGATTCTAGCATAGTCATTAAAGTTGGCTATACCAAGGGCTGATTTAACTTTAGAAACAATTTGTTTAATGAATTGATTTAGCTTTGGAATCATACCTTGTGTAAACTCAATCCTAGATGCTTTGCCACCAACTACATCAGCAAGAAACTCTTCCATATCACGAGTAGGGTTGTTCTTTTTCCATTCCTTAAACTCTTTTGCTGTCCTTCCTAATCCTTCAGCCTTATCAATTAGGTTGCTCAATGCTTTATTGTTTGTTTTATTAGCAAAAGCTTTAAGTCGATGAAGATTTTCATGGTAAAAATCAGCAGGTTGGAACTCACCTTTTTGCAATTTAATTATACCATTAGCAAACTCACCAAGAGTATTAGCATCAAGATTCGCTACTTTAATTTGCTCTCTCGTAAGGTTATTCTTCTTTAATACTTTGTCAATAAATGCATTGCGTTCAGCCTGTATATCCTTGCCTTGAAACTCAACTTCACCTTTAATTCTTTGAGCATCTGTGCGTTTTTTAACATCCTTAAGATTAAGTTGTTTCATTAATCTCTTACGTTGGGTGACTAGCCTATCGCCTTTCGCCACCCTTTCTCTAAGTTTTTTAGCATCACCACCCACACTAATATTTTCTTTGGAAAAAGCCATAAGCTTTTTATTTAATTCAACTAATTTCTTTGATACAGATAACCTTATGCCCGCTTCTTTTAATCGTCCTTGCAATGGCTCACGTTGAGATGCTGTTGTTGCAGTCTTTAATCTTTCTTTTATATTTGCTTGTTCTTGTTTATAGTATTGAACACTTTTCTCAGCAGTATCAACTTCATTAATCTTAAGGCGTTTCTTGGATTCTACTTTTGGTTTTGTTTTTGCCTTTGTATCATCTACAATATTTAAAGCTTTTTCAACTTTACGAGAAATGTCAAGCTGTTCATTAAGAGGTAGTCTTGTTATTTTATATATAGCCCCAATATCACCACCTTTAGTAACGTGTCCAAGATATGCATCTAGTTGTTGCTGTGTTAATACGCTTTCAGGTAAATTTATTTTAAGTTGCTCGTAAGCATTACGCATATCCTTAACACTTGCATTTGCATCTCCTGTTAATTTTTCTGCAACAAGTTTTTGTAATGCTTTTCTTGGCTTGCCTTTTCCGATGCTTATAGTTTTTTTTGAAAAACCTTTCTTAATAGTTTTTCCATAATCATACACATCTTTAGGAATTAGTACTTTTAATCGACCTTTACTTTGGGATTTTTTCTCTGCACCAAAATCAATATAATATCTACCATCATCTGACACTTTAAAATTATCAGGGCTAATTTTGTTAAGCTCTGAAGGTCTAATACCTCTTTTAGTTAATTCATATATAAAATCAATTTCTTCTTTTGAAATGTTAAAGTTTTCTGTTAAATCTTTTATAGCAGATTTTCTATTTTTTCTTACATTATCAAGTAAGGTTGAGGGTATCTCTCTTTCAACTACAGGTGCAAATCTAGCTTCATTAGCCTCAGTAAAAGACAAACCTTCATGTTTTCTATCTGTAATCCATTTCTTTTTAGCAAATTGGTCAAATTTAGAAAAAGGTGCAATATCATTTCCAACTATTTTATTTTTCTTCGGAGACGCTAACACTACATCATTGAGATACTCATAGACTAATTCTTTTGATGAATCTTTGTAGCTAAGTTTCTTATTTTTTTTGAGCCATGTAAGGTACTTGCCTATTTGTTTAGAGTATTTAGAATTTTCTAATGCATACTCCCCAATAGCAAGAGCATCATTTTCTGATACAGAATCTTTAAACTCATTGTATCTTGTTTTAGCTGCACCTTCATCTATTAATCCTTTTGCACGAGAAACAGATTCATTTATATCAAATCCCGTAACGCCCTTTACGACATCTTCTACGAGTTGCTGTGTATCTTGCTTTTCAGATTTTATATAATCCTTTGCAGTTTGCTCATCAAATATATCACCTCTATCACTTTTAAGAGTAAGCTCTTCTCTTGCTTTTTGTGGAGATATATCTCTTTGTTTTGCGTAGGTTGCTATAAGTTGATTCTCATTCATTGCATCTACTTTTTGTTCAAAAGTAACATCAGTTTTTACAGAAACATCAACATCAGCTTTTGTAGGCTCAATCTCAACCTTTTCAAGCTTATTGATAGTCTTACTTGCATTGTCAATTGATTTAACTTGGGCTTTTAATATTGCTTCAGTTTGAGGGCTCATAAGCTCTATGCCAAGAGCTCTTTGAAGTTCAGGTTGCTCAAGAGTCTCAATATACAGACCCCTTATTTCATTCATTGATTTAACATAACTAACTAACTCTAACTTATCAGTATCAGTTAACTCAGATTCAGGTTTATTTGATAGCTCTAATGCTCTTTTAGTATCTTCTAGTAATTTATCTACACCATCTTTAATGCCAATAATTTTATTTAACTCTTCTGCTTGAGTCTCCCTAAAAATAGAAGCTGATTCAGGAGAATCTCCAACAACATTTCTAATACTATTACTTAATTGGTCGTTGTTATTTATTTTAGATTTTACTTCTCTACCTAAAGCTTTGCTATACTGTTGAAGGTCTTGATTTGCTTGTCTAAATATATCTCCTGTAGCACCTCTTATAACAGCATCAAGAGCAAAATCAGCAATTAATTGTTTACCAACTTGTTCCCATCCAATAGTACCATCTTCATCTTTAGGGACTCCATGTATAAAATATGGCACTGCAGTAAAAGCACCAGCCTCTACTCCTATCTGACCCAATACATTTAATGTTTTCTTTGTTCTTTTTTGTAAGTTTGTTGCTCCTTTATTTGCAACTTCCCACCTTGCATATCTATTACCAATACCTTTTGATGCTCCACCTGCAATAGCACCCATTGCAATACCTTCAAGTCCTGCAGCAGTTGCATCTTTAGTTACTTTCCACTTATCAATTTTGCCATCCGTATTAGGGTCAGTAGCTTGTTGAGAGGCACTTGATATAGCTCCTGCTGCTGCTGAATATGCACCAAAACCAAGACCTGTTTGAAGAACACCCTCGTATATCGAAGACTTTAAATTACTTTGTACAACTTTTTTTCTTGCTCCATCTGCTGCTGCTTTCGTGCCCCATTTTGCCAATTGTTTTTGTGCAAGATTTGTACCAACTTTAGCTCCACCTATAGGAAGTCCAAAGAAAGCTATTGCATCAATTGGATTTAATGTTCCTGCTACAAATTGAAATATTTCTTCTGTCATGCTTGGGTCATAATCGCCAATATCATATTTAAATTTACCATTTGCTATAGAATATGTCATTCCTGCAAGCGATTCATTATATGCTTTTTTAAAGAACTCAGGACTAATCCCTAAAGAAGGCATTCCTTCTTCTGCATAAGAATCTGCAACATTCATAAAACTTGTTAATCCTTCAAATTTTTGTGGAGAATAGTCTGATTCTTTTGCAGATTTTTCGGTTGTAATAGGTTGCATAGGAGCAGGGTCAAATGGGTTGCCTATTTCTTCTAATTCTTTTCTATGCTGTGGAAACGCACCTTTTGCGTATTCATATACATCATAGTCACTTCTTCCTTGCATCCCTGCTTCATTTTCTCTAAACCATGATACTACTTTATTTGGATTTATTGCCATTTACTTTCCTTTGCCTACTTCGTTTGAAGACACAACATATATATCTTTAATTGGGTCATAATGATAAGGTATTCCTTTTTTCTTAAACGCTTGAGGCATTCGTTGTTTTGACTTATTTAAAGACTCTATGTTAAAAGTACTTAAATCATATTCTTCACCTCTCGCACCTCTAAATGTACCTTTATCTGTAATGTTTGATGAAATTTTTAATTTAATTTTTCCATTAACAATTTTTGTATCTACAACTTTAAAATTAGTACCACCTCTTGATACTGTTGCTCCAATAATAGATTTTGCTTTATTTTTAATATTTTCTGCTTTAGATGTATTTGATTCATTAAGATTTATTTGCACAGGATACTTCATAGACTTTTGTTTTTGAACTTTTTTAGGAGAGCCACTAAAAAATCCTACGGGAAATAATTCATCACCACTCATTTCATTGGTAGCTTTGTCATCAGCTAATGGTTTAGCTATAGTCTTAGGAAGCTCTTCTTGCTGTTTGCTATCAGCAATTCCATCTTTATCTTTATCCCTAATAACACTTAGTTTTTTATCTGAGCCATCTTTGCTTTCAATTATAGCATCATCTACCTTACTAATAAAATCACTTGCTCCACCTTTTTTACCTATTCCTGTCCAAAGATACTGTCTTGTATACTCAAGTTCCATAGCTGCATCTAGCTTTCTCATTTCAGCCTCTATATAAGATTTTATATTATCTTCTGAGACTCCTTCTTCTTGCATATATGAAGCTAAATTAGAGTCACCTATTTGTTTTTCTTGTAGTTTTATAAGCCTATTATAATCTTTTGTATATTTCGATAGATTTGTTTTTATAGTATTTTCAGCTATTTTTCTAGCCCCCTCATAATCTCCTGTCATTATTGCCATTGCTTCTTCTTCTGATATTTCGCCACCTGTAAGATGAGCTTTCATTGTATTCTCAAGCTTTTGCTCATAATTGCCAAATTGGTTTTGAAGTGTTTCAAGTGAATTTACGCCCTTTGCATATTTGAAGCCAAATTGTTTACCTAGGTTCATTCCTGCTGTATATCCTTCAAGCTCTTTAATCCTATTAGATATGTCTTTATAGGGCATGCCTACTAACTCTTCTTCTGATATATCAAAGTATGATTTTTTATCTTCAGTAGCAAGTTGACCATCAAGCCATTCAGCAGATGCCTTAAATTGATTATAAGCATCTTTCTTTTGGTTTGCCTGCATTTCAATTACATCGCCATAAAGCCTTGTATTAGGGTCATCAAAAGTATCTTTTCCGTATTGACCTGCAAGTTTTGATACATTATCAATTTCTTCCTGTGTGCTTGCTCCCTGAATAAGTTGACTTAACAAAGCAGAATCATTCTTTAATGATACACGCTTCTCTTTTGCCCTTGTATCCATCATCTCCATGACTTGCATTGGAAGGTCTTCAAACCCACTTGCATAGCCTTGAGAGGCTTGCTTTCTCCTTGCATTAATACTTCTTGCTAAATCAAATATATCTGCCATTATTACTCCTTATGATACCAAATTAACCATGTCGTCAAATTCGCCAAACGATTTGTCAAACTCTCCCTGTATTCCTCTTTGCATGCCTGAATATACATCCTCTGCTCCTGAATATAAGCCTTCAGATATACTACTTTGAGCTCCAGGTCTTCTAATACCAGATGTTGCCATTTGAGTTGCTTCTTGTCCTCTTAATTGTTGAGCTTGCCCTGTTAGCCCTTCTAATGCTGATTGTCCTTTAGCCAATACATCTTGATAGCCTTGACCATATAAATCAATATTCGGAAGAATCTTTTTAATTGATGCTGTTAATGCCTCATTAGAGCCTTTAAGGTCAGGTCGAGCCTGCCTTACCATCTCAAGTATGTTTGCAAGAGCTCCTTCATTGCCAGCCCTTGCAGCTTCAACTTGTGAGTAAAGCTGAGGACTCTTTAAAATCTCTTGAATGCCATTCTCAGTAGGGTCACTCATATATGTAGAACTTACGTCTTGTGTTCTTTGTTCACTTCTATAGCTATCCATTTGAGATTGAGTTAGAGTCTTTGCTCCACTCGGAAGCGAATCAAGCTTCCCTCCAGATACGCTCCAGTCAAGTCCATCATAAACATACTTTTGATAACTCCAACCTGCTGGTTCTATTGTCTCCTTGTCTGGTCCGTAGCCCTGAGTTACAGGAGATTTCCATATCCGTTTATAAGCAACTTCTCCACCATCCTCATATTTTTGTACCATTCCACCCTGTTCAAATTTATTACCTTGAAGCCTATTTAAAGATTCCATAAATGATTCTTCGTTATCGAAATATTTGCTTTTACCACCGCCAACTCTGAGGTGTGCCTCCCAAGGAGTTTCAAGCGATTTACCTAAATCTGTAATCCCCGTCTTTGGGTCTGTAAAGTATTGCTCCCTTAACCTGCTAAGAAGACTATCTTTGCCTTTTACCATTCCACCCTGTTCGTATCCCATCATTTGTTTAAGACCTGTGCCTGACCATTCACTTCCAACCCCTTCTTCAAGAGAATCCATAATGGTTTGTGTTCCCATACCAACTCCAGTCTCTATGTCTTGTTGCATTAAAGCTTTTTGTTGTAATTCTGGATTTTTTCCTCCAAGTCCAATCATATCTCCAAACTTATTATCAAGTCCTTTATCCAATCCATAAGACACCAATGATGTAACACCACTTAACATACTTCCTTGTTTGGCACTATCAAGATAATCTTTAAGTCCTATTCTTGCATCTTTAGCAGATTGTTCTCCTCCAAAAGCAAGATTTCCCCCTGAAAGATTTATATCATCAGCATCTGCACCTGCACCAAGGCTTCTTGCAATTGGGTCGCCTATAATATCAACTCCTGCTGATAAAACTTTACCAACTCCAGGAACAAATTGCAATCCAGTCTTTAGGAGACTCTTAGCAAATCCAAAACGAGACTCTTTTTTTGCTTCCCGTCTTTGTTGTCTTGCAAGCTCTCTTGCTGATTTCATTTGACTATCTCTTATTAATGTTTGCATTAAGCTCATAATTTCTCCTTCTTAATATCCTATTGCCATATAATTTATTGTTTGACTTCCACTTATCCCATCATCTCTATCAACTGTAAATCCTGTTGTTGTATATGATATTGCAAGTATTGGAGACTCAGCATCAGCAGTTTGCCTATTCACCATAACGCCAAAGCATTCAATCGGAAATTCTTCTGTAAAGGTTAATGTATATGCAGAATCTGTGTTCCTACTATCAACTCCCCATTGTATAATTAACCCACTATCAAGTTTTTGATATCCATTTGTTTCTAAAGAACTCATTGATGCAAGGTCTCTTCTATCTTGATTCTTTTCTTTTATAATATGCTTTGAAAGTGGAGTTGAATACCATTCCCCATTATATTTTGTAAATAATTTTACACCTTCTGTTGTAGTAGTAGTTATCCTAATGTCTCCGTCTACACCTTCATTTTTTCTTGGAGCATTCTTATGAGTTGTAATTGTAGCTCTATTCTCATTTCTTATATTTCTACTATATCTTTCTAAATTTCTCATTACTTAACACTCTTGGTTCGATATACTATTGTTATATCGTTAATTTCAAAGTCTTTATCAACTGCTCCAGATTGATTAAAAATATATAATCCAAATGATTTTACATTATTTGCTTCGCTTGATGTCGCAGGTTTAAACGCTGCAGTATCCCATAACCCTGCTGTAGTATCAAATTCTGCTACACTACTTGTTGTGTGAACATTATCATCATCAGAGCCAATACTGAAAGTATTCGTAGCTCCTGTTGTAAAATTATATAGGTTACTTGTATCTCCATTTATATAATATTGCATTTGTACATTATCAGAACCTTGAACTCCTTCACACCTATATGTTACATAAACTTTATATATTTTTTTGCGTTGAAGAGGTGCACCAAAATCATATGGCTTTGTATATACTCTAAGTGAATTACCTACTGTTGTATCACTATGACCAGGAGGATGAGGAGAATCATTATATCTAAACATAGGGTCATCCCCACTATCATCCTCATGATATATTAGCATACCATCATAGTTTACCATATTGGTTCTATTTTCATCATTATCCATAGCCTCATTAAGCCATGTCCATGCTTTAATTTTCATATCATAAATCAATATATCTTCTTCATCATCACCTGACTGAGTAGCTGTTTTATGTATAATCAATTTATTTGATTCTATATCATATCCAATTGAAGGAATGTCAGCTGCATTCGCCAACCAAAAAGCTTTTGGACGTTGTCCAGCCCCTGCTGCTGTGCCTTGGTCAATATGATTACTTGTCTTTCCTTTCCAAAAAGATTCAATCTTATTATCTGTCAATGACTCAATGCTCTCACCATTGTAATGATATGCTCCAGATGAGTTTATCCAAGCAATACCATTTTTAGTTAAACAAGATTGACATTGAAATCCACCATCTAAGCCCATACCCTTATGAGAGCTTTCCAATATTTCTACATCTTTTGCAATATTAATTATATGCAATATATTTTTTTTAAATACGAATAATCTATCAGCAAAAGTCTCAAGCTTTACAATTGAATCTCCATCATCACCACCAAATAACTCAATTGCCATTTCCTCTGGGAATGTGTCGAACCTATCCACAGGAGACTTTAATATTCTATCGCTAAATGTTGGGTCATTTTTAACTGTAGAGTCCCATGCCTGTTTCCCACTTGTAAGAGCAGTATCATTAACATCAAATGTAGCTTTTTGCCGTCTCTTTACATTCCCAATATAAGCACGACCATTTGCAATAACGGCTGTCTTCCATTTAGCATCAAGCTTTGAATTATGAGGATATCCATTTAAAGATTCATATGTTTCATATCTAGGAGGATGTCTCCAAATATTATAATCACCAAGGTCAACGCTCACATCGTCCTGTGCATCATCAACATTATTCCAAGGGATATAATCAGTCACAGTTGGCTCATCTTTCCCTACACCAAAAGCTTTTACTCCTTTTTCCCAATTCGCATCAAACATTATCCAAAGATTTGCATGCCCATCATCAGAAGAAGAGTAATAAACTCTTGAACCTGTAATTCTTTGATTGCCACCACTAGCATCTCCAACAGCACTTGCTCCAAAGTTAAAGTCTTGCGAGTTACCACCATTAAATTTAAAGTTAGGAGAAAAATATATTGCAAGATTTGTGCCAACTTTTGAATAATATGCATTTTCTGCACTTACCGTGCCTGATGTTCCGTGTTCAAAAGTAAAAGTATCAGCATCGTTATCAACCGTCACAGTGTAATAACCCCTTAACGAATCACTACCCTCTATTAATATTGTATCTCCAACTGAAATATTGTGTGTTTCAGCACTATCTCTCGCAGAATTATCAAATGTATTAACAGTGACCGTAGTTCCACTTCTTGAAACAGTACAATAATTATAATTAGCATCAGAGCTTCTATCTATAAATCTTATCTCACTTGAAGATACAACTGCATCAGCTCCATTAGAATAAGCTCTTAATGTTGGATACATCTTTAGTGGAGTTGGATTGCCTTCTTGAATGTCATCATAAACATAAGATGTATAAAATTTATATTCAGTATTAACAGATGGTTGCCATGTTGAGCCTGCAAAAGTTGAAGAAGAATCGGATGCTGGTTGATATTCAAAGTGAAAACCCCAATCATTGTCACTTGCTGCAGATGTGTATGCATATATATCGTCTGCTGCAGAACTGCCATTATCCATCATCATTGCATTTGTAGCAATTCCACTTGAATCTTTTGGATATCCACCCTCAATTGAAGCATCTTCGACACTCCATCCGCCAATCGTAGCATCACCTGTTCCTGTCCCAATAGTTTTATTAGGAGTATATCCAAACCACTTTACATTATTATCAAAGTGATTGGCATGATGAAATTTACCATCACATACTCTTAAGTTTCCATTTGGAGCGTAAAATGAAGGGTGTCCATTATGCCCTGTTTCCCCTGCTCCCATATCAAATCCATCTGAGTCAAACCCACTTATAGTCCCAGAATCAGCGTTCCATGCAGCTCCATTCCATATCTTTATATGGCTTCCATTTGCCATAGCAAGATATTGTGTAGCAGCTTCACTATTATCTGTAAAATAATCAGAATTAAATGCAAATAATCCATATCCAGCACTATCTGAAGACTCTTCAAGTGCAATTTGAGTCCCATCCTTTTGTATCGCAACTGTGTGAGGGTCTCCTGGCATTACAATCCTTCCAATGTTACTAACGGAAATACCCAATGCATCCAATAGGGAATTATCAGGTATATCTTCAGGAGCAAAGTCTGTATTCATCCCTCCTTCAAATCGATTAATGTGGAATGTTTGCTTTGGCATTTATACTTTTTCTAGGATAGCTTTCTTGATAACGCCTTCAACAGTTTCATATAAAGCATTCATCATCTTCTCTTCTGTAGCTTCTGATATGAAAGGAATATCAATATTTTTATTTAAAGCTTCAACAACTTCCTTCTGTAATTCGTCTCCAAACACTTCTTCAACTAAATCTTTCTTTAATCCGTCTAATAAACCCATCTTACTTCTCCTTTATTTTACAATTGCATGTATCACAATTTACGCATTTTTCTTGCTTAAGAGCAACTCTCTCAAGCTCTATAACCTTATCTTCAAGTTTTTCTACTTTTGCATCTAACTCATTAGGTTTTTCAACATAATCCAACACTTTGTCAAGCTTAAATACAACAAGCAAATGGTCAAGCACTTTTGGCAATATAAATTTTAATAACATTGGTGGTATCATTTTTTCCCCTCTCCATTCATTAGTCTTGACAGTATATCCTCCATTCCTTCGATATATCCTTTTACTTGTTTAATATCCATTTGAGTAATTTTTTGTTGGTCAATAAGTTTTATAATAATACCTTCAAGCCTTCTAAATTGATTCTCAAGGTCATCAACAAGCTCGTTTTGAATCCAAGTTTGCTGTTTCCAAATGAAGTACCCAAACGCTATTGTAATTGCAATTGGCAATCCATATTGGTCTATTATATTTAAATCCAACTTTACTTATTCCCATCTAACAGTTCACCCCATAAAGATGTTTTACCATCAATTATTTGGATTACATGAACAGTAAAAAGCCCACCATTATAAAAATCAACGATAGCAAATGCATGTGACCAGTTGATATTTCTGCCACCAAGCCAAGCATTTTGTTCTTTAGACATATCCTTAAGACACCCAATACTCCACGCACTTTTAACACCATCCATATGTGTAACGGAAGTTTGTTGTATATCATGATGATGCCCGTACATTACATTCGCTCCCAGACGAATCAAGTGGTTTCGTGTATGATGAGTACCAGCAAAGTGATGACCATGATAAAACCATAGTTTCCCTATCCTCAGATACTTTCCAGCAGGGTGATACTTGTATCCACGTTTCTTTAAATTTACACATTGTTCAAACCTCATGTTATTTAAGTAAGGATGCTCATCTACAAAGCGATTCATCCAATCATCATGATTGCCTTCAATCATATGACGTTCTTTACACTTTGCTTTATTTAATGAAGCATCAATAATATCCATTCCTTCATTTACATCTTCAATATCTTGTTTTATAAATGGAAGTTGATATTCTAAAGGTGGACGTTTCTTTTTCTTCCATTGCCAATGAGAGCATCCATGCCATTCTCCAACGTCACCTAGGTCTATATATATATCAGGTTTTACAATTTCAATTGCTTGACATAACACATTGATTGCAGGCATGTCAGCTAATGGAAAATGCTTATCAGGTGTTACAATGGCTCTTTTTACTACGCCCTTCTTTTTTTTATTCATCATCACTTTCTGTCCACGCTGAGGTGGCGAGTGTTGTGCGTATTTCACTATGGGAGTATGAAGTCATACCCTCAAATCCTTCAGGGGTATCACCATCCCATTTTAAAATCGCTTTTGTACCATCTACAGACTTTCTAAGTGTACTTACACTTGTCTGAATGGCTTTTGTTACTAAATCTTCTAATTGCTCATCTGTATAATCAGCAAGGGTTATTATTACCCATTTCCTATTTGACAAACTCATGGTGTGTCCTCCTCTATATCTCCTGCTGCCATATTAGTCATTAATCCTGCATTGCCTTGAACTTCTCGAACTACAATAGCTTTCTTAATTTTTCCTGTCCACCCTGAAAGATAAAACCTCACATAGGTTTGGGCTGCAACAATATATTTAATATGCTCACCAACTGTATTGTCGTATACACCTACTACTTCAGGGTGTATGCTAATACCATAACCTGATGTATGCTCGGTTATTTCGTACTCATATTTGTATATTCTGCCTACTGTTCTTGTTCCTGAAGCTCCTGTGCCACTTCCATATAAAGTTCCTGTATAATTATCAAAAACAAGTTCATCCCCTACTTCACTTACACCTGTAGGATAGCTGCCACCATAATAATCATCGTCATAGACATCACTCCCCAATGTAGCATTTGTTTGGTCTGCAATTAATGGGTACTCATCTAAAGTTCCATCTCCCATTCTCCAATAACCTTGAAGGTTAGAAGAATTATCATAATTCCCTGAATCAATCGTTAAATTGGTAGGTGTACCACTATTGTAAATAGCAGTTACAGCATCTGCATCTAATGCAGTATCCCATATAGCAAACTCATCAATATTTCCATCAAAAAACATATCACTACCTGCCCTTGACCCTATGACTTGAAAGCTTATATTGTTTGCTATACTGTTATTTACTAAACTGCTCTCAGGCGTTCCATTGATATAAATAGCACCACTTGAACTTCCACTCAATACTATAACTATATGTGTCCATTCTGTACCTATTGCAGTAGTAGAGGTTAAATAGTTACCCCCATATCTCAAATAAAGCCTTTCACCTCCACCTGTGCTTATATAACAATTAATGGTAGTTGAGCTAACATGCCCAAAGATTCCATGGTTTGCACCTATTGCATCACGTTTTACCCAAAACGAAACCGAACCATTGTCCTTATTTAGTGTCTGGGCAGATGCAAGCTTGAGATAATCATTAGTACTATCAAAGTTTAAACTAAAAGCGTTTAAAAACCCTTGAACTACATTAGATTTTGTTAGTGATAAGCCTAATCCAAGTTTCATTTGTTATTCATCCCTATGATAGTCAAATACTATATTAACTTCAGTAGAATCTTTAGTAACAATAGTTAATAAATTCTCATTGTTTGTAAATGTAGCTTTAGATGCAAGCCCTGAGTCTTCATTACAAGCATCTTTTATTATTTCTACAAATGATGATACAGTCATACTTGATGAAGCACTAAGAGCCTTTTCTGAATCATCAAGAGTAATATTAAAATAATCATCGCCTAATACATTGCTTATTGAGGTAAAGTCTATAGCAGTGCTATGTGTTCCATCTTCAAGAGTTGAGGTATTAATTGGTATTTCATTAACCTTAATCATGATTCTACCCAAAATAATGTCATTAAATGTTCACTAGAAGTATTTACCATACCAGTACCACCACTAGGTGTGCACGCATGATATGCAACAACAAGCTTTGCTCCAGTATCAGGGTCATCTAAGGTAAATTCTGGGCTTCGAGCCCATATAACAGCATTGCGTGACTGACTGCTAGTTTCAGAGTAAATATAGTTCGTCCAATGAGCTTGAGCCAAAACAGCATTATTATTACCACTTGAAAGACTATTTTCTGAGAATATATTATAATCTGACGCTAAGTTAAGTCCACCTTGAGCTCCAGTATGAGAACTACCTGTACCGCTATTTCGATTAAACCTTCCTGTTGTATTTGAATTAGCTATATTTTGCCAGAGATAACCTGAAATCTCTGAAATAGTATCGTTCCCTGCTGTATTTGCACTAGCATATTGCCATGTATTGCCATCGTCTTCCATTCGAAAGTTCTGGTCTAGTGTAGTACCGTTATTTGAGGCTATCTGAACTGCACCAATGCAAACATCATTATTAAATGTAGTATTTGCTGTAACCTCAACTGCAATATATATTCTTCCTGTTTCGGCAGAAGAGGGCATATTTGTTACATAAACGCTATAGGCATCAGCATTATCTCCAGACGAACTAGATGTGATTATGCTCATGTCATCCATCCATAATCCTTTATTGCTAGTCAAATCTGATAAGACTGCTGGTGCTGCCATAAGAGGTAACGGTCTATTTTTAGATTTTGATGGTAGTGATAAACCTAATCCAAGTCTCATGCAAATTATCCTCTATAAGCTAATACGCTTCCAGAATCTAACTCAATTGATGCAAATCTTCCAAATATTGTCATACCTTTGGGAATTGTAAAATCAACTACATCCTCTATAAAACTCATGTCACATTCACTTACATCAACAACAGCGTCTGCAAGTGCTTGTATTGCAACAAAAGGTCCAGCGTGCTCAGCAGTATCATCTATTAATATTACACCTGCTTGACCCAAACTTGCGTTTTGAGCCTCTACTACGGTATATTTGTGTAAACTTTTTGCCATTTTATTCTCCTTTTGAGTGTGCTTTAAGGTCTTGACTAGACCATGAACGCACTATTTTATTTTAACTCCTTGCGAATCTTAATTACAATATGTACAAATGTTGCAATTAAAATACCAAGCCTAACTATATCAGGTAATGCTGTCCATAAGCTTAATGCTATTGCTCCACTTCCCTGACCTACTGTAACCAATGAATCCTTACTCGTCTCCATTAGCTTCTTTCAATTGAGCTAATACTTCCAAAGCCCCTTCTGCCTTAATCACCATTGTTTTAAAATATTCAGCCTTTTCACGATAATCTTTCAATTGTGTTGTCAATGCTTCAATTGATGATTCAATCGTAGGTTTATCTGCTTCTTTCTTCAACTCTTCGTACTTTTCATTTTTTACTTTAGACATTTAAGTCTCCTATTTAAGTTGCTTCTATTGTAACATAGCCACCATAAACTATATCATCAGTAGCTGTTGTCACTACTTTAATTAACAACATTTTATCATCAGCCCCTACATGATTTGAGGCTAAATCAGTATCATCTGCAACTGTTAACGCACTATTTGATATTTCACTTCCTATTGTTCCATCGTCTAAATCTAATGTGTAGACCTCAACTTCATTTGCTGTATCAGAACCAGTAATTTTAACTTTTGTTGCTGTATATCCAAGAGGAACATCTATATATGCGAATAGTTCAGCACCTGCTCCACCTACTCTTGTACCAAAATTACTTCCATCATTTTCAAGAATTGCAAATTGATATCCATTTAATTGGTCATCATTAGCTATAAATGCAGTAGCAGGTATTTTAATTAGAGTTCTTCCTTCAATGATATATCCTGTAGTTGTTATATTACCTACTACATGCAATGGAGTAGAGGGAGAAGTAGTCCCAATACCTATCTTGCCATTTTGTAGAATAGTCATTCTTGCTGTTCCTGGAGTGCCAGTATTTGTAGTAGTATCCTGACCATTGTGACCACCAGTTACAAACTGAATAACTCCAGTATCTGAACCACTATCGTGAGAACCTTGTGCTAAAAGATATTTAGCATTGATAATAGAATCTGTATATATTTGACCAGCAGTTCCTACCATACCTATATTAAAATTATTTAGAGTGCCTGAAGCTCCTGCTGCAGAATAATCTTGTTGTAATGCAATAAGAGGATTGTCTTGTTCCCCAGAATTATCACTATCAGCTCGTATTAGAAGACCAACATCTCCACTACCCTCTAAATGAAGTATCTGCTCTGGAGCAGTAGTTCCAATTCCAACGTATCCGTTTGAACCTTCAATTCTCATCTTTTCATCTACTGTTAGTGGATTATCACCTCCACCATCACTCCCAACACCAAAACTTATTCCATAATTGTTTCTATCACTACCTTCTTCACCACCAAATCCAATCCAACCCATATAGGTGGAATCAACTTTTCTTTGTATTCTCCATTGAGCACTGTCAAAATTATCAGCACCACCACCATCTCCATCATAAGTGCTAACTCGAATTAGACTTGTCTCTAAATAGTCGTTATTAGCTGAATCTCCAGATAGTTTTAAAAACATCTGTTTGTCACCTACACTAGTGCCTAAATCAGTATCTTCGGTGACGTGGAGATATGCTTCTGGCGAAGTAGTTCCAATACCGACTTTGCCATCGTCCATAATTCTCATTCTTTCAGTATTCGGACTGCTTCCGTTGGGAGCAGTAAAAAATCTTATACTAGTTGGAATATCTTCATTTGCATCACTAGGGTCTGCCTCACACCAAGCTGATATAGATGCTCCAATCTCATAATTGGTATAAAAATCGCCACCAGTAGAACCTAGATATCCACCAAACTGAATTGAGCCTAATTTATCACCTGCAGCGACTAACCCAGCATTTTTAGAACGTATAAATCTCAGGCAAGGATAGTGGCTAGATGCGTGTGACCCTTCTCCTTGAATTAATACAGTGGTAACTTCGTCATCCACCCCTTTAATGTGTAGTGCATCTAACGGACTATCAGTCCCAATGCCAACTTTCCCGTCTTTCTGTATACACATTCTTTGGTGAGTACCACTACCAGTTGTCTGTGCAGTATAAAATGCTAATTCTGTGCCACAATTTCCACCATCTGCCCAAACACCTTGCGTTCTTCCTCGAATCATTGCACCACTACGTTCTGTACCACCAGCCTCTACTCCTCTAAATCCAATATCCCCTAAAACAATATTATCAGCAAGGACAGCACCATCAGTATCTCTTTTAACAAAATTTACAGTTCCACCTTGGCTAACATTACTAGTACTTTCGTGGTCAAGAGTAATCATAGGGTTGTCAGTAGTTCCAGAAACTAGATGAAATATTGATGCTGGTGTTGAAGTTCCTACTCCAACTCTATTTGTACTTGCGTCAACAAATAAAGTATTGCTATCAAAATTTGCATCTCCTCCAACAGCAAGTGTTGAACTTAATGTAGAAGCTCCCGTAACAGAGAGAGTTCCACCAAGAGCTACATTGTCAACAGTTGAACTTGTAGCTGAACCTTTCGTATTTCCATCGGTTGACCAATCAGTATCATTATATGTATTTGCCATTCAAATCTCCTAAAGTCTTGGTACGGACAATTGTCGTACACCTGATTTGCGTGATGGATATTGCTTAACACTTCTATCATACATTTGTCTAAAATATTGAGCTTGTTGCAAGTCCCCTTGGTCTTCAAATAATCTTGCCTTTACATAACACAATAAAGCATTTTGCATTCCTGTATCAAGTCCATGAGTAGTACTCATCTCTCCTGTTAAATTTGCTGTAGTTACAGTCTCATATTTTGAATGATATGTAATTCTTAAGCCATCTGAAACCGTAGTATCTTGAAAAGTATCATATGGTTCATTTGTACTTTCAGTAGAGTCAGTAGTTAAATCAAGAGCTAATACTGCAAGACGCTTGTCATCATTATACCATGCAAAATATTGATTTGGGAATGTTCTTTTTTGTGTTGCCATATAACTCCTAAGTTAAACTATCATCAGTATTATCAGTATCTTCACGTAATAATTTATGTGAATCTGATAGCTTTGGTATCATTACATATCGACTATTTGTATCCAATACTTCTACTTTTGTAATATCAATTGCTTGGTCATCAAGAGCATACCATCTTTTATTCTTAATTAAATCTGTCTTTGCTGACACAGTATATTCTTTTTTCTTTGATGCCATATCAATTAAACCATCATTTATTAAACGAATCATATAGCCTTCAGGTTGACGACCCATTAAATGTTCAATTTGTTGAATCAATTCTTTTGGTTTCATTGTTGACTCCTAGAGGGAGCTGTGTCCCCTTTTAATGCTTGTATTCCTTGCATATAATCTTGTTTTAATTTATTATATTGATTGTCATACCATTTATATTTTTGGTCGTCTCTCTGCATTCTTACATTTGCCTCAGCAATATATCCTTGAGCTTGAGCTATTATTGAACTTGCTTCTTGTAAATGTAATGGAACTCCCTCTAACTCAAGTCTATATGAAGATATAATTGTGTTAATCTCAGCAATTGCTAAATTACCTCTTTGTAATTCTTGAGATGCTACAGCCAAAGTAGCCTTTAATTGGGATATACGACCATCCCCTTCATTTCTTCTAGCATTAGCTGCATTTACATATGCTTGAGCATAAGATAAGTGTGCTTGAATTTCTTGAGTATATCCTTGTGCTTCAGATAATGCTGCATTTATTTCTTTTACTCGCATATCTCCAATTGAAGTCCATTCTTGAAGATGAGCTTGAGCTCTTGATATTTCAGATGATGCAATCGATATAGTTCCTTGTAATAATTCTGTATCTTCTTCTGTATACAAGTATGTAGCAGCATCTCCAGCAGCATTTCCAGTAGGAGAATTAGCTCCGTCATCAATTATCTTTTCTGCGTTATCTAAAGCATCTTTTACTCTTGCAAGTTGAGAGTCATCAGTTAAAAATGTTGATTCATCACCAAATACTGAGTCACTATCAACTGCAATAAATTTGTCTGCTGCAGTTGCAGCTTGGTCAACAGCTGTGTGAATAAGCCCCAATACATCACTTATGTGTCCACTTGTAGGGTCATTCGTAAGTATAGCTTCTTCATCTGCAAGATGAGCATCCATAGCTGATAAAGCCCCATCAATATCTGCTAAATTCGCATATGCATCATAAGCAGCATTTGGTTGGTCATTGTCTATTAAGTTTTGAGCCTGTAATAATGCATCTCTAATAACTGTAAATCTTTTATTGGTACTGTCCCATAATTCGGTTGTATCGTCAATATCTCCAATTGAAGTATAATAAGCATCAATCTTATTACTTGCTTCAACAATAATATCATCAACTTTATTAAGCTCAGTTACAACTGCCCCTAATGCTGTTGTATCAATAGCTGTATTTGTTTGCATTGCCCCCATTGCACTTTGAAGTGCTTTTATAGAACCATATAAAGGTACTAAATATTCAGCCTCATCAGGAAAGTTTGCAATCGCAGAATCATTATATGCTACTGAAGGATACGCAATATGATATACTTTTGCAGGTTGAGCTGCTGTAGGTGTAGGCTTTACAAATAAAGTTGAATTGCCACTAGAATTACTTTCAACATAATATACAGGGTCAGTAGCACTTGCACCATAAATTATATTTTCAGAATCATTTGTTAAGTCTCCATACATTGCATTTATTTTTCTACATGGAGCATAAACTCCAGAATCTGCATTTTCACGAGTTACATAAAATATTTCACCTTTACCATCTAAATCCATTATAGTATCTGTATTGCCAATGTATAGATTGGTAATAGACATAGCTTTTTCTTTTAATTCCCCAGGCAATAAATTAATAATTTCCTTTGCTCCGTCTGTAAGAAATTGGGTTAATTCAGGTTGACTTGGGGCTGAAGAACCTCCACTAATAGTTAGTCCTGTTAATCCCATTACTTGGTCATCAAAATTAGCCATCTACCACTCCCCTCCCATACCTTCAACAGATTCTTTCATTGACTGTTGAGTAAATTCTACTTGCGTTTGTCCTGACCAAGTTGTACGCATATTGATATGATTGCCAACTTTGAATTTATTGCCAAAAACATGACCACATTTACAAGTCATGTCTCCACCTGATTCAACTTTACCACCACATTTACAATAGTACGTTCTTGCCATTCTTCTTTCCTTTAGTTTTCTTTTTGTACTTCTTAGAATTTTTCTTCTTCTCGTACTCGTTACGCTTGTGTCCCATTACAAAATATTATATTATCTCACTTCTATCTCTTGCATCATTCATTGGTAAATCACCATGCTCGTTAATATATTCAATCATTGATAATGTTGCTGGGTTTACAGAATCTTTTTTAATAATAAATTCTCCACCTTCAGCCTCAATAGGTATACCACCTTGAGCATGAGATTCACCCTCAAGAGCACCACCACCAGGATATTTTTTAAAATTTTTATTTCCAAACATACATTCTCCTTTTTAATAAGGGATTTGGGAGAAGCCCTTTATACGACCTCTCCCCAGTTCCCAATTACTGTCATCCGTTAGGATTAGTTGTTTTTAAGCTCAATGTATTCAATAATATAACACATTTTACCAGCTGTAAAAGCACCAGTACTAGCTACAGTTCTAAAGTGAACATCTGTTTCAGCTGCTCTATAAGAAGCTGCAAATGTTCCCAATATAGCTGTGCCCCCTAAAGCTGCTGTTAGGACATCATCAGTTGATGAGCCTACACCTGCAGCAACCGCAGTGCCAGAGCCTTCTAAGCAATCAGCATCAAGAGTCCCAGTAAACTGAGTGCCCCCTGCTGATGTACCAACACTAACTCCAACTGTAGCAGTTGCATGAGCTGTGGCAGTGTGAACTACGGCTGTTAGTTTAGTAATGATTGAATTTGCAGGAACTGTCATAGCCCCAGAATCAATATTAGCTGAACTAGCCGTAAAATCAACAAGCTTAGACTCTATTT
>Ga0181413_1000112_pt1 | contig 21627 bp, 21 predicted proteins | sample 36SPOviralmetaG_FD_130111 | JGI IMG/M metagenome (GOLD analysis project Ga0181413, IMG submission 130111) | Marine viral communities from the oligotrophic San Pedro Time Series (SPOT) site, San Pedro Channel, CA, USA - 36 SPOT_SRF_2012-09-28 | ecosystem: Environmental > Aquatic > Marine > Strait... | reverse complement strand
TGTATTATTATCAACTCTATTTTTAATTATTTAACAACTCGATGAAATATTCCCTCCTCCTCCTCATCAAAAAAAAAAGCACAAGCCATTTTTTTTCAAAAAGTATTTCAGTTTTTTTTTCAAGGACGAAGAAAGGTTTTCAAAATCGCCATTTTTGACTCCGGAAATCTTTATCAATCAGTACTTTCGTCAAACACGCGAATAGCTTTTGATAAAGTAAACAAAAAAATGGAAAAAAAACTGAAATCACAAATCGCGAATCGCGAATCACTAAAGGAGCGCAACGTATGCACGAATTTGTTTATTTTTTATATTACCGAAGAATTGTCGAAATTATGATGAAACTTGTTGAAATTGTGCTCAACCAACTACACACCCGCACAGCTACTACACCAACTACTCGACCAACAACATGCCCAAGCGTATCCATTCCGAGACCGTCACGACGACCGACCCGTCGACCGCCGCAGTCGGGTCCCCGAAAAAGCGCGGCCGACCCTTCAAGAAGCTGGACCCCCTTCCCATGGAGGTCATGAAGGCCCTTAACATTCTCAATGCTTATGTCGAGAAGCAGCAAGCTCAAGCTCAAGCAGCGTCTGACTCCGACGTTGCGTCTGAAGAGGAGACCCCTCCCGCGAAGAGGAAGGGTGGGTGGCCCAAAGGCAAAAAGCGCGGGCCGAGGAAGCCTAAATCGACTTCCCCCGAGGTTTCGGAGGAATCTGCCGTTGAGATAAGGTTTAGAGAGTTGTCTTCTCAGCTGGTGCCATACAGTGGTCCCGCAGAAACTGTCGAGGGGGAAATCGTTCGTACGGTTGATCTGATCCTTTACAGGCTTCTGGATGGCGGTGTTCATTTTGCAGATGGTGAGCCAGTTGGTCCTTCTATGAATAAACTGAAAGATTCTCATTTGATCCCGAGAGAAGTGCGCGATATGTTTAAAGACTGGGCAGAACGCTACCAGAACAAAGATTACTCGGGACAAACGGATTGTGATCAGCTCATGAAGATTGCCGTGGATTACATCGAAGGTAAAGAGTCGAAGGATTATGTCAAAAATCCGAATTTTGAATCCGGAATTTGAATATGATTAGATCATTGTAAAATAATATGTTTTGTTTATTTTTTACATTCAAATATTGACATATGGTCGCCACTGCTTTAGGTGTCTGGGTGAAGAAATGTCAGCCGATAATGCGTCCGTCTCGCATCGAATCCAATACAACTTGCTTCAGATCGCGCATGTCTCCTTCAATGTTGCTCAGCAAACTTAGCAAGCCCCTCGTTTTTTCCTCACTTGCTTTTAGCTCATCTCTGAGTGTTATATTTTCCCTTTCGAGCTGCTTGTAGTTCTCTCTGAATTCTATAGTTTCGTCACGATGGTACCCGTCCTTGAACATGTGCATCGTGTAACTCTTGCTCCATGTAACTCCGCGTTCTTTCCGGTACAATTGTGTCCATGTCTTGTTCGCCAGCTTTGTTAGCCGAGGTAGCGCTCGGTATTCGTATTGCTTTCTGCTCAGTTCCGCATCATACAGGCTGAGCTCGATAACGGCATCGTCAGGTGTTGCTTGCAACCCGACACTTCCGTTCGCGTTCGATGCACGGGGGTCGGTTCTAAACACACTTCTCTTACGCTTCACATGTCCCGGACATGTTACATCCTCGATAACTTCCGCTCCGCGAGGAGGTGAAGGCGTTAATGCTTCAAAGCTACGCTTTCGTTGTGTCCCCGATGGCGGCGTGCCCGTTTTGGGGCTGAACGTGGTGGCATCTGAATTATCGGACGCTTCAGCTCGTCCCGTGGATTTGTACCGCGTGCGCTCTTGCGTAGTCACACTCGTGATTACCATCTGTCCTTTCGACCCGGTGTTCGATCAGCACAATGACCAAGGCGCATCTGGGTTGTGACAAACGAGACTACAAAATTCAAAATTTCAATCGTTTGTGATTCAAGTAGGCGAGTTGTTTGAAAATCTGAATGATTCTCGGAGTATTTGATTTTGTGAATCAATATTTTAATATACTCTCCGTGTGCACCTCGCTTCACTCGCGCTCCCACTTTGCCACGGCACGCACTTGTTTCGAAGCCGATGCGAGTCCCGCGTGAAGGCGGCGGTCGTATCAGGACCCGGTCTTCCTATGTCAAACAAGGAGATACCAAACCTCGTTATAGTAGGTGTCGCGATGGCGACAAACCTACACGCGTTGCCGAGAGATGCGAGACACGTTTTTACCTCCGCCCGGTTGATGGCAGGGGTTTACTCCCCATCGCACTGAATGTAGCGGAAACCAAGATCATTGGTCATGACGAGGTCTTTGGTGCCGCAAAGAAACACGTCTTGAAGCAGCACCTTGAGGTTACAGTGGATGCAGAGAGTCTTCGTCTGAAAGTCAAGGCTTCGTTCGGACCGGTATTTTTCAAGGACTGTAGTGGGCACCTAAAAAGGATAAAGCATAGCCGCGAAGCGGTTCTGAAGCATGGGCATGTCTTATACATGAACTTAATACAAGGTGTTCCTACACATGGATATGTCCTTTCTGATAAAATGCGTGCTCCGGCTGCGAAAGAAGTCATCGAGATCATGGATGATGGGAGTATACCAGTAGTCGTCTTGTCCTCGGATTCTGAGGGGGAACCAGATCCCGTTGAAAAATCCTGGGACATCATTGAAACACGCGATTTGAAACATTTGCACATGAAGGAATTAAACACGATAGCCATGTATTTAGACATTGATGTTTCTGGTTGCTTGGAAAAATCAGAAGTGGTCGCCGCCGTATCGGAGCTGAAAGATATTGGAAGAATAGAATGGTTATCACGTAAGCGGAATGCGGAAGAAGCGCTTATCGCAGAACGGAAGAAGAAAAATGAAGAGAAGAGGCGTATGCGTCAAAAGCGGAAAGCTTTTGAAAAGATGCAATCTTTAACGAAACTTGCAGATTTGAAAGTATTTTTACGGCGAATAAAACTAAATGTCGACCCACGTGCTCGGTGCAATAAAACCGACTTGAAGCGTGTATACTTCGAGGCCTTGAAAAAGTATCACCCTGATAAAAACACTGGTCAGAGTTACCATGATCAGATTCTCGGAGAAGAAATTACGAAATGGATAACAGAAAAATGGAAATTGTTGAGAAATTAGAAGTCGGTCTTAGGGTTTAGTGTTTCTAAATGCGGATAAAACTATATTCAAAAATTGTGTCGTAATTTTAATGGCGTTTCTCATTGTCGACAACAATCTTGGTGACATAGCAGATCCATATGAAGCCCGTTTGAATCTCGGGCTAGGCGACCTAGCCACTATGAATAGCAACGAAGTCAAAATTACAGGTGGGTCGATCAGGGCAAATTCTTTCGTTTTGAAGCCTACTAGCAACTTGCAATCAACTGATTACTTCTTAAAAAACATTGATGCGGACGGCACCACTGAGTGGTTTCAGATTCCGAGTCTGGGTTGGCTACATTCAAACCAGGCAGATATCCCCATATCAGGATTTTCCAACGATGCAAAGTATATCTCGAGGGAGGAATTGGCTCCGGTAGCTTTCAGTGGGGATTTTAACGACTTATCGAACATACCGGAATTGCTTTCAGAAGTATATTCAAATGATATATTGGGTCAATTCCTCTAGAGCGGTAGTAATCTGGCAGATATCGAAGATAAAAAATTAGCAAGGGAAAATTTGGGGTTGGGAAATCTGGGTTTACAAAACATCGACAATGTAGTTATATCGAATCTCACAGTTACCGAAGAATTTAAATTTCCAGAACACGTCGGGCAAGGTTTTGTATTCATAGATTCAAATTCAAACGGTGAAAAATATATTACTACAAAACCAACATTTCCAATAGCTACTAGTAATGTACCTGGGATTGTTTACGTCAAAGAATATATTGACTCAAATAGCGATGAATATGTACCAAATATGACTTTATTTTCAAATGTCGTGACAGACTTGGGTGGAAAGATAGATGAATTTAAAATCGGGTATTTGAATGATATTGTAGATCTGGTCGAAGGAGAGCAATTTCTTTTCAAATCAAATGTACTCTCTGAATTCGTTTCAGACATCGAAAGGTCTAATGCAAGATCTAATCTGGGGTTGGGAGATATAGCAATTCAGAACTCAAATCATGTGACGTGCAGTAATTTGACTGTCGAGAGTTTGAAATTTAATATCGGTTCAAACATCACACAAAAAATTTTGACATTTAATTCTGAAAACTCTAGTACATTTTTGAGCATGGATCACTTCACCGCAACCAGTAACGCACCTGGTGCGGTTTATCTCTCACACGAATTCGACACAGACTCATTGAGCGATGAAGCCAAGTCAAGGTCAAACGTGACGGCCTTATCTATGCACGCCGTGTCAAATTACCTCAATGAATTCAACACGCGGATAGATAACATCCAAACAAGTATTCCGACAGACATTTTACAACTAAGAGGGAATGACGAGTTCATGCGGAAACAAAATAATCTATCAGATTTGACAGACATCAACTTGGCCAAGTCTAACTTGGGGTTGGCCAAAGTCGCTACAACTGGCGCTTACGCAGATCTAACTGACAAACCATTCGCTATATCAAGTTTCTCAAACGATCTGGGTTTTCTCGTGGGGGATTGTAATCTGTCAGACATACCCGATCCCGTAGCCGCTCGCAAGAATCTTGGGTTGGGCTCTATGGCGACGCAAGACATTCATAATGTTCGAATTCGAGGAGGAATAGTAAGGTTTAAAAAACTGGAGATAAAAAACGAATTTTACTACAAAGACGACGAAGACCCCCCAGACGGGAAGATATTAGTGTGCGCGAATCGCAATGGCTTGATGGAATGGAAAGATTTGCCAAAAGCTAGTTTCACCGAATACGGGGCTGTCAAAATTTCAGATCATATTAAGTTTCAAGATGAACGAACCGATGTCGTACCGACTTGTAAAGTGTTTTCCGTTATTGAAGAAAACTTGCGATCAAAACTCGATACTGCGTTGAGAGATTATTTGCTAAGTACCGAGTTCTCAGATCGAATTTCAACCTTGCGCGAAGACCAAATTCAAATGATCGATGAACTGAAAGCTCAGGTGAGTAATTACGAATTTGACGAAGTGACCCTTTCAAATGTACAGTTTGAAAACGAGGCCACTATATCGAACATGCAGTCTGAATTGGATTCAGCATACAATGTCATTGAAACACAGGTAAGTACCATCACGTCGTTTACAAATGAAGTTCAAAGTCTTCAGATATCCATGGCAGGTGCCAATAATGACCTCGATAGAATTTCTGACAAATTTGAACTGTTGCTTACAAAGGCCCCCTGGTTATCGCTCGGTGTTGCAACACCGACTGGTCTTTCGAGCGGTTCCTGGAGAATAGGATCTATGTCTCATGGTTCAGCATGTTCAGCTGATGGGAATAGAATCATTGTATCTGGTATGAACCACAGTATAAACGATAGAGGAACAACTGTCGTGTTTGATTATACGGGATCGTCGGGATGGGTACAATTGGGCCAACCGATTGATGGCAATAGCGTAATGGATCTATCCGGATTTAGCGTGTGTATGTCAGGTGATGGTTCACGTATAGTCATCGCGTCCCCCACCCACAATACTGGAAGCTGGTCTTCGCGAAATAATGCCGGAAAAGTTAGAATATTTGATTGGAATTCCGAATCAAGCTCATGGGACGAAATCGCCGAAATTTTCGGAACACGAGATGAAGAATGCTTTGGCACTTGTGTAGCTCTTTCCGAAGATGGAAATAGATTGGCGTGCAGTTCGGTAAACGGTAGTAGTACATTTTATGAGTCGGATACTCAATCAACAGGTTGGTTTTCTTCAGGGAAAACGACATCAATTGGCAGTGTAAAAATATATGATTATGACGGTTCAACTTGGAACCAAATTGGCGATGAAGTTTTAGGCAACGAAAATTCAGCATTTGGTTGGTCAATCGATCTGTCTTCAAACGGTACGCGATTGATAGTAGGTGCACCTGGACATAATTCGTATTCATGTGTTTATCAAGAGGGAGAATCGGGAACTTGGGAGCAGGTTGGAACGACACCACCAACTGGATATTGTGGTAATGATCAGGAGGGAATGAAAGTGTCTATATCAAGCGATGGAAAACGAATCGTTTCAACTGCTACATTGGCAAACTCTGGTGCAGGTACTGTGCGAATTTTCGAAGATCGTGACGGTGTATGGAATCAAATAGGTCCAACATTTGATCCCGCTGTTGGCGGAAACAGAAGAATTGGTTTATATATGGCATTCGCCAAAAGTGGCAAAAGACTTGTTTTCGGAAACTTCTTCAAAAACGCAACTGACGATTATAATCCTTCTTACACTGTATTCGAAGAATCAAGTATTGGTGAAAATAACAATTGGATTCAGTATGGCATAAAGTTGACTTCCGAAATTGATTCGGCAAATCTGTGTATTTCTCATGACGGGAGACGCGTTTTTGTGGGAAAGCCTGAAACAAATACAATCGACGGCACTGTTTTAGCTTTCGAAGATCCAATGCCCCCGCTGAACAATGACGGTTCCATAGACACCACACTGCCCGGGGCGATTGAACAAACATCACAGGCAGTCAATGATGCAGTAAGTGATGCAGTCAGTGGCGCTGGTTCATATTTTGGTTTTTGAGACAACCTAAAAAGATTTAAGAAGACACGTCATACAAAATATAACAATGGATTCTACGTCTATCGCTCAATATATAGCAACACTTGAAAAACGTAACTCGGAGCTTTTGAATGAGAACTCTGAATTGAAAGAGGATCAAAAGCGTATAACACAACTCAGAACAATATTGGGCGTGGGCAATTCGGAATCAAGACCAGTAGAACTCTCGGAAGAAATTGAAACTGACGAGCTATTTGACGCATATATCAGAAGTAACGGGCCTGCCGCCGATTTGTCCGATGATGAGAAATTCAATTCATATCATATCTCCGACATGCTTTATTGGTTATCTGAAAGAAGCAAGAAAACTGACCAAAAGAATAGCGAGTTGTATGATGAAGCAGCTGGTTTGATTTACAATCTTAATCATGAAATTTTCAGCGGGGCAGAGGCCTTCGAATTATTCAAAAGGTCTGAAATTTTGTCGACAAGTGGTTTTTGTGAAAGCATTGCAAAAAAGATTGACAAGTATCTGAAAATGCCAAAAACGACATAAGCATCTGCGCCGAAGCGCGGACGAGCGATCATGCAGGTTAGACAACTCAAGGCGGAGTACACGGACAATGTAATCGTTCGTTTCGAAATAGGGGGCAGGCATGAAATGGATTCATCAAGTATGCTCGTGGAAAGGCTCTTTCAATGTCCTGATCTTAACGAAGATGCGTTTGAGATCATACACGACGAGTTGCACATCTTCAACAATCGGTCAGGTAAGTTCTTTACCTTGCATGCTTCTGTTGTAGAAGCTCAAGAAGTTGGATGGGGGAGATTGCGATCTCCATGGAACATTTTCACAAACAGGGAGAAACGTGTTAGAGAATCGGCCGGCTTGTCGAGACCAGTGTCATACGAGTTTTTTTAGGGCTTTGAAGTAAAGTATTTAAAGATTTGAATCATAAACATTAATAACATGGTCGAATTAGCAATCCCAACTTCTCTATTCGATCAAGGAAAAGAGTTCATCAGATGTAGAAGAACATTTCCATGTGACATCGACGAATTCATAAAATCGAGTAAAAATGTTTGGAATGATATTGACAAAGGATTGACTTCTTTCATCCATGTTTTGAAATACGTAACGGGTGATATGCTGATTGAAGATGATGTATTTTATAAAGAATTCGTGAACCAACTGGAAAACAGTACAGATTATTTGAAGAGTATATCAAAGACACATAGAAAGCTGAAAGGACAAATTGTCGATATTTTGGATGGTAAGATGCTTTTATGCGACAGCCCAAACTGTATGACATTCTTTTCAAAATTGATTAATTGCAACTTGGTCTGCATTGTGAATGAAAAGACAAAAGCAATTGTTGACAATAAATTCAAGAACAATCTGCACCTCAATATAAACGAAAACAGATTTGATTATAGTTTTAAGTCCACAATCTACACTGAAAAGAAATATGGCGAGTATCTCTCAAAGAAACTTGCAGAGAATTTAACGATATCTGAATTGAGGGACATCTACGCGCGCATAAATAAAATTTGCGTGAAAGGCTTGAAGAAAGAAGTTATAATCGCAAAAATCTAATAACACTAATGCGGACTTTTCAGTGAGTGGTAGAATTCAAGAACCGACTTCTTAATTATAATTTTTGAAAAATCGAATCCTTTCAAGTACAAACCTTTCAAAGTTTTAATCCTTGATAGCGCGACATATATTTGTCCCGCTTCAAATATAGAATTCCCACAGTCAATAATCGCATTATCCAACGTAGCGCCTTGCGATTTGTGAATTGAGATGGCCCACGAAAGAATCAAGGGCATCGTTTTGAACAAATAAGTTTTTCCAAGCGCCTCAAATTCAATCGTGTGCGGAAGAAAGTTGTGAATCCGTCCATTTGTGAATTTTACAATTGGGAATCCATCTGAAGAGAATTTCATAACAACTCCTGTGGAACCGTTCACGATTTTTTGATTTTTGGAATGCATGTCTAAGTTGACTGTACACATGACCTGACTACCAATTTTGAGAATCAACGACTTGTCGCGAAATGATGCACTCGAATTACATCTGATGATTGATTTGTATTTCTCGTGATCAACCGGAAAGCCGTTTACATCGATCAATATGGGGTTGAATACATTAGGGCCATTTTCCAATTGGTTGTTAAACTTTTCGTTAATCATATCGACTCTATTTCTCGTTGCATATAATTCGACGCAATTCAAATCCGCTGGTGGTTGCACGTTGATTCGGCTTTCGATTTTATTCTTAGTCCTTTTACTGATCTTTCCGTATCGGATATCTTTTAAGATTTCCAAATAATCTCCATCTTCTTGCCTGAAATTCCTTGTCAATTCAAATTGATTATCGCCAAATAATGCATTCCATACAGGTGATTTGAAACAATGAATTCCTTTGTCAAACTCATCTGGAATTGGAGGCAATTGAAAGAAATCTCCACAGAATATCACTTGAATTCCACCGAACAACATATCGCACCTTCTGATTTTCCTAGCAATTTTATCGAGAAGTTCGAAAGTGCGTTTTGACAACATGCTCACTTCGTCAACAAATAAAACTTGAACTCTCGACCAATTTTTCCTGTATAATTTATTTTTCCGCACGCGTTCTATGATTTTATCATCTTCCGTATTCGCGATCCCAATCCCTGACCACGAAGCGAGAGTTTTTGCGCTGTCGTGAATTAGAATGGACGCGCAACCTGTCAACGCAGTAATAACACTTTCAGGTTCTTTCATGCATGTTGAGTTTATCAATTCCCCGATCAAATGAGTCTTTCCAGTCCCCCCGGCTCCGGTGATGAATATTGATTCTCCCCGCAAAAAAATAGACTTGATTTCTTCTTGTTCAAACGACAATATATTCATTGAAATTTATAACGAGGCTAGTTTTTATATCATTTCGCACCAGCCCAGCTATACGCAATATCTGTAAGATATTGCTTCACCAATAGAAGAAGAAGGTCGTGTTATTTTTACTAAATCTTTATGTTTGAAATCGTAGTACTTCGCAACTGGGTCAGTTTTAGTTATCAATAAAGGCAGTTTCAAAACCTTCTGATTATCTTTAATAGAGTATCTATCATAGATCTTTTTAGCCTCCTCTAGATCTAGTAATTCGTGCTTAGGTACGAGTTCATGTTTTGTTATATTGAAAAGTAGGTTTTTGATACAAAATGTTTCAATTTTCACTTTATTTTTGTCTTTATCTTTGTCCTTGTCTTTGTCTTTGTCTTGGACCTTTGTTCGCAATGTTTTCTCGTTAGCGGTCGTGAATTTATCTTTATACACGAAAATGAGATGAGGATTTGCGGATTTTTTTACGGTATTTTCAAACCCACCCTCCCAGGAAGGGGAGAAATCTTTCGTCGTGAATTTATTATGGAGATAAAACATAACGTGTACATCTCCAATTGTTTCACAAGATATGCTTTCTCGGTCTTTATTTTCCGCGAGTGTCTTTCTATCTTCCTCTTTAATTGTTTTTCTGTCGATAAGCATTTGATTGATCGTGTCGAATGCTCGTATGACGGATTTATCGTCCATCGTGCTATGTCTACATTCATAAAATGTATTTTTATATCATTTTTCCGACTTATGCGAAAAACACTTAAAAAGGAAATGTCTTTATATGACAGTTCCGTGAAAAGGTGTCCAAAAAGATGCTGCGCACGGGTACATGTTTGGCGTGTCCGCCACCGCATGCCAAGAATTGGGTGCCTTCGACGTATTATAGGATTGACACAGAACGTTTATCAAATAAACCGCGCGAAAGACTAGACGAATTCGTTGCGATAGCCGCATCGGAAGCGAAGAAGTCTGCTATGAGTCAGAAACACGGCTGTGTTATCATACATAAAAATAAGGTGGTGGCGACGGGTTATAACAAACAAGTCGAACCGTTTTCTTTGACAAGTGTTCATGCAGAAGTCAATGCTCTGATGAAAGCAAAAAAAATACTGAACAGGTCGGAATTGAAACAAGCGAAACTTATGGTAGTGAGGATAGGAACAAATTCGATGGACAATCCATTGAAATACAGTAAGCCTTGTCGCGTTTGTCAATCATTCATTGATAAGCTTGGAATTCAGATGGTATACTATTCAACATCGGATATATGATTATGATTTATGTGAAGTATAAAGTTCATTTAATTCTGATCCGGTCATCACTTCCCTACTCACAAGTTCTTCGGCAGCATATTTAATGAACGGTTTGTTCATTTTGATCACGTGTTTCACTTCTGAGTAGCATTTATCTACCAGTTGTCTTACTTCTTGGTCGATTATGGTCTCGGTGTGATCAGAAATTGGCTTTTCGGATAAAGACAGCTTTCCGATCAACTTAGAATATCCCAAATCTTTGATCAGGTGGTATGCGATAGAGGAAACCTGTTGAAAGTCTGAAGTTGCACCAGAACTTATGTTAATATGTTCGAATATCACATCTTCGGCGGCGTGTCCTCCGAGTGCAACTTTAATCTTTTGAATGTAATATTTGTATGTAAACATAGAATCACTCGTTTCCTTCGGTATAAATGAAGTGATCCCGGCTGCGTCTCCCACGGAAAGTATGCTGATTTTATCTACCTCATCGAAATCTTCCTCAAGCGAACCGATAAATGCATGCCCGAGCTCGTGTATGGCAACCCGATAACTATCCCCTGCAGAATGTTGATTATTTTGCTTGGGAATCCCTATGGAAATTTTTTCTATTGCTTGTTCGAAATGCTTCACAGTTATACTAGATGACCTTTGTCTCACGCTCATTATCGCAGCCTCATTTACGACATTCATCAGGTCAGCTCCGGCCATTCCTCGTGTCCTCGATGCTAACTTGTCTAAGTTAATCCCAGTCGTTTTGACTTTATCTATGTACGTTTTGAGTATCTGTTTTCTCGACATTGTATTTGGCATCGGGACCTTGATTTTCCGGTCAAATCTTCCTGGTCTGATCAAGGCCTCGTCTAAAGTATCGAGTCTATTCGTAGCGCCGAATACTACAACCTGTTTTTCAGCAGATTTAAATCCGTCCATTTCAGTCAGAATTTGATTTAGAGTCTGCTCCCTTTCGTCATTTCCTCCAGAATTGCCACCAGTTCTTTTTTTCCCGATACTGTCGATCTCGTCAATGAAAATGATACAAGGGGCCTTATCTCTCGCCTGTTCAAAAAGTGTTCGCACTCTTGAGGCACCCATACCAACAAATAACTCAACAAATTCAGATGCGGAGCATGAAATGAAAGGGACATCTGCCTCATTGGCAACAGCTTTAGCTATCATTGTTTTCCCTGTCCCAGGTGAACCATATAAAAGACAACCGGTTGGAATCTTAGCGCCCGCTTCATGATATTTCGCAGGATTCTTCAGAAAATCAACAAACTCGGCAATTTCTTCAACAATTTCGTCAATACCAGCTACGTCACTGAGTTTAACCCCGTCGTCTGTCTTATCAACTTCTTTGTACATTTCTTTGTTTTCACCTGACTGGAATGGTAATAATGATGCAGATATGAAGCGAAAGAACACAGAGTATACAAACGCCGCCAGCACAATTGTAAATATTCCACTTGACATAAAACTCGCGTCTTGTAAATGGATTTGTACGTCGTGATCTATCATCTCTTCAAATAGACTGTCAGATACAATGACATTTGTTTTTACGAATTCGTGATCATCGTCTTTGGAAACCTTGCTTTGATAAATAACCCTATCCTCCGAACCAGAAGTAATATACACGTCCGATATTTCATCATTCCTTATTTTTTTAACAAACAATGTAAAGTTGTTTGTTGCTCCAATTTCAGAAGATTCCGGTTCTGAAATATTCGGATCACCCGATGAAGTGCCATTTAAAACGACCCTGGATCGCCTCCTTTTCACACACAATTTCGGCGCGCTCATGAAATGTTTAGTATTTAATAAATTCATATTCGATTCGTACAATATGGTCGGATTAAATATTTTGATATACGACGCAGACGCGTAGAAAAAAGCTCTGGAAATTTATTTGTAAACAGAAATGCCACGGCCCGCTTTTAAAACCAATGTACCTCAAATGAAAATAAAAAAACCAAATTATCAAAATCTTATGATCATAGTAGTATTTGTTGTCGGAGGATTCTTAATATATCGAATGATATCATCTGTACAACGCCAGCTACTTTTGCTGAAACAAGACGTTTCGAATTTAAAAGACGATGTTAAGAAACCTCAACAAATCCCAGAATCAGCTGGCGGCACCCCAGTCGGTTTTGAAGTCAGTTTCCAAGAACATATTGAAGATGACGAAGTATCGATAGATTCCGTCGATATCGACAAGATAATGAAAAAACTGACCGCTTCGAAAGAAGAAGAATGTACTGTAAAAGGTGGTATGGGCTTCTCGGAAGTAACTTCTGATGATAGGGGAGTCGTCGCTGATAACGAGCCCGCTTTAAGTAATGACACCGGTGAAGACAGTGATGAAGAAGGAGAAACAGAAGATGAAAGCCGCGAAACTACCGAAAATCCAATCGATTGCGAAGTAGATGTGACTGAAAAGATTGTTGAAATTGATTCAAACTTGAATAAGAAATCACTCGCAGACTTGAAAAAGATGTTAAAGGACAAAGGCCTTTCAACTAAGGGTAATAAAGCACAATTGATAGAAACATTGTCGGAAAATTCGTAATTATATATGTTACGACGTTCAATTTGAATACTAAAAATTATTTTTAAATATCAAATCAATGACACTTCATTTGAGAGAAATCGATTCCGGAGGATTTAACTTAGATGGCCATTTATCAGTCTCTAATACTTCGGAATTATCAGCAATAAACATAAGCGATCATTCATTTTGGTTGGGAGACGAAACACTTGTCTCATTATTCGAAGGAAAAATTAAATTAAGAAAACGCAAAAAAAACGTCGTACCGGCTGCGATTTTACAGGCAGGTCAAGAAGAGGGCCATGCCAGCCATCAAGTCACGATAGATGCTGCTCTCGCGCACGCAGGTGTCGCCACTGTGAATGAAATGAAACTATCTCATTGGTTCGGATATGTACAGATGTTGAAAGACATCAAAGCGCCTAGTTTCAACGAAGTTTTTAGTAGCTACACAGATGACGACTTCGAAGAATTGGGGTCAGAGTTGTACTGTGACAACCTATATGGTGCTTTGTCAGGTAATGCTGATACTGCAACAAGACTTCGAGCAGCAAGAAAGATTAATGGTGCTGATTTTGACGGTTCTGCAGATATAAATATTGCAGCTGGTGTTGATGGAATTACAAGTTCTAACGGTGATATTGGTATCGGTACAACAGATCCAAAAGTACCCTTCGACGTTGTCGGTAATAACTCGTTATCTGGAACTCCAGACAATGCAATCGCGTCATTTAGAGCAACTACTGCGATTCCGGGCACCAACGACGCGGGTGTGGTCATTGGGTCAATGAATGGAAACTCACCGTACATAGCCGATGTTAGTACCGCCTCAGTAGGTTTGTCTTTTTATACACAGAATGCTCAACGTATGCATATTAGCTCATCTGGAAACGTCGGTATCGGAACGACGAATCCGAGCCACGGGCGACTTCAAATAAAGTGTACTTCACAAACCCCAGATGGTGGTTTGACAATTCTTGGTGGTGACTTCGCAGCAGGTTTGGGTGCGTTGTGGGTTGAGGGCAGTGGTTCTGCACAGCGTTTCAATATACAGGCATACAAAAATGAAAGTACCGATCCTCCCTCCGGTGTCAATCCGAGCATCGCTGACGCAGATGCATTTCAACTTTGCTTAAATCCTAAAGGCGGAAACGTAGGAATACGAACAAGTAATCCTGGTGCACCTTTAGAAGTTCATGGAGCGGATCTTACCGGACAAGCTGGTGGAACAACAAGTCTTATATCGAGGTATGTTGCAGGTGAGGATGGCGTCCTTAATATATTCGGAATAAATCAGAGCTATGGTGAAGAGGGAATCGGTTTACAGACTCAGATTGATGGAAGATCATGGCAATCGGATCTTGATGCATGGTCAAATGGTGATGAAGGTCGTTATAATCTATGTTTACAACCTTATAAAGGCAATGTCGGTATCGGAAGTACAAATCCTTCACAGAAATTTGAAGTCAATGGAAACATTTTATTGAGTCATGGTGATGGTTATTCACATAATACTGACGATCGAACCCTCTATTTTGGAGGAAGAAATAATAGTGGTTCTTTAGTTCAAGCTAAATGTGCTATTGTTGCGACTCCAAGAACTTCACATGGAGGTGCAGGGGTGTATGGAAGAAGTGCTCTACATTTTTGTGTAGGACCAGATGCGAACGATGATACTTGCGCATCCAAAGCGCATAGTCGATTGTGCATTACTCATGCAGGGAACGTTGGTATTCGAAGGACTGATCCCGAATGGCCATTGGATGTGACTGGAAGCATTCGATGTTCAGATCATGTTTACGCTAACCACCTGAATATGAGCCACGGACGAGGGGACAGAAATGGTGACAACACTTTTTATTCGAGCACAGATAATTACCTGAGGAAAAACACTGCTTCGGGAATGATAAGCTCACTTGGACTCGACAATAGATATATTCGAAAAGACGCTGATAGTACGGTTAATACGAACGTAAACCTGACTTGGTCGAAATCAGATGAACCTTCGATAAAAGTGCAGAATCAAAGTTATTCAGCCTGGTTGTATGTAGGCGGTTGGTCAAGCTCTAGCGATAATGATATTTCACGCGTAAGAGCCAGCAATGGAAACTTGCATGTGGACAGTGCCGCAAACGGTACATTGTATTTGAATCACTATAGTGCAGGGAATATCAATTTGGGACGAAATACCGATGTTAGGGGGTCCATATACACCCAAGGTTCCCAATCGTGGAACTATGATAACAACAATAAGATGTATATAGACAATGCTGGTACGATTAGAAGAAATTATTCAGGTTTGGGCTCAGGTTTCCATTTCACCAATGCCGCAATTTGGCCAACAGATTGCAATGGTAATTACAACAATGGTGGTATTGCATTGGGTTCGTGGGAATATCAATACTCCGCCGTATATACGAGGTTTGTGAATTCTTTACACCAAAACCAGGCGTCGTATTTCGGACCGTCTGCCGTTGGATTTATTGTCCACGATAATCATGCCGCGTTCGGTCATAGGTCCAAACTCGGTGAAGGTGATTATGGCATGTTAGTAAGTTCCGATGGACATACATTTGTGAACATGGCTCCTGCAAAGACTCTCCACTTTCGTTGCGGTAACGTTGACAAAATACGCATGCATGACAACGGTTACCTCGCGTTTGGCAACAGTGATCCCAAAGCACCCATTGATGTTTCGTATTATGCAGCTGGGACAGTTTCTACTTCCAGCTACTATAACAGCCGTCTACTCTCCTGGAGTGGACTTTCTACGTTTGCTGGAAATTACTATGCTGCACATATCGCGGCAAATTTTGATGGAGGGGGTGTTGCTGCGCACACTTTCTTCGCTGGTTATTCTATTAACTTTCAATCGGATTCGCGCATAAAGAAAGATATTAAGTCAATAGACGACAGTGAAGCGCTAGATAAGCTTCGAAGACTAAAGCCAAGCACATACAAGTACAGCGAACCCGTTTTCAGTCAGAAGTCCCGTGAAACCGTTTATGGTTTTATCGCACAAGAAGTGGCCGAAGTACTTCCATATGCTGTTAGGATAGGTCAGACGAAAGATACCGACAACAACCACATTCCCAACATAATGTCGGTGTGTGCGGTTGAGACGGAAATGATAACGCCCGAGGAGTACGACAAATTAAGTGTTGAACAACAAGCGGAGTACCACTTTTTGGAAGATCACGCTGGAGACGTTTGCGAAGAAGAGGAAGATAGGTACGCGAAGCAGACGTTCACTATAGAGGAAACGTATGATTTAAATAAAGTTATAGACGAGCGTTCAGATAATTCATTCAAATGTGGGTATGAGAATGCTGAAGTAAAATTTGACTTAAATGATTTGTCGAAAGACTCTGAAGGGAAGTATGATCAACTCGTATTTACAGCGAACCACTTACACCACCTGAATAACGAAATAAAGGAAGTTATTGATTCTTTTACATTCACATGTAAAAAATTCATGAATCCTTCATCATTCCTTGAAAATGATAGAACAATTCTGTATGGTCAGAAAGTTTCAGATTTTCACAACCTCGACAAGAATGCCATATTCACCATCGCAACCGCTGCCTTGCAAGAAGTCGATCGTCAATTGCAGCAAGAAAAAGAAAAGGTTAGAACTTTGGAAATAACGGTTCAGTCTGTATTGGAACGATTGGCACTTTTGGAACAAAAATAAAAAATGTGGAAAAATCTCACAGGATTCTAAAGTCTCGCTCATTGCTGAATTTGATGGTCAATTCGTCAAGGTATTCCAAAATTTCTTCAGATAACGGACATTCTCGACGGTCAACTTCGTTCCATTGTATTGGGAGCCACATATTTGCTGTGATGCGGTCGTTGGTTTTGTAGAATCCTTCATCTTCGATGTAAATGGAATGAATTAAATTTCCTTCGTAAAATATCATCCTGTTGAATTTCATAGGGAAAAGATGTATAAGTTCAAAGTATTTATTTCCTTTACTTGTCCAATTTTCCGAAGCTTCGTTGGGCATTATTTTCAAACTGCGCTCTATGAAATGGTTCTCAACTATATCCCCCAATTCCTGTATGTCCTCGGTCCCTTGTGATATTTTGTTCCATAAACTCACAGCGTCCCTTATCTCAAATGATCGATCGATACGGTGTGTTTTCAAGAGTTTGTTGTAGTACAGACCAGTTCCGCCATGAACATGCTTCGAAAGATAGCATACTCCTGCGATTAATGAGTGTGGTTCGATTCTTGGACTCCCGTCGGTATGTGGATTAGTTGTGGTTCCTTGACTCTTTAACTGTCCCACCTTGAATGCTTTGATATTTTGCATGTCCAGCTTCGATAATGAGACAGCATCTGGCAGGTAATTCCCATCCGGCCCGACGTTGGGAACAAATTTACTGGCGTCAAAACCGTTGGAAACTAGCAAATTTTTTACTTCATCCAAGTGTTCATACATGTATTCTTTCCCGACCAGTTCTACTAAATTCATTCTTGATCCTGGATATTTTTCATCATCATTAACCATTAATTTGTCTGCATTCTGTTCATAAAGCTCTAATACCTTTTCAGGTTTTTTGTAAAAATTGTCGAAATAGAAAACTGTCGTATCTTTTACTTTGACTTTATTCACAACTAAGTTATCATAATCTATTTCAAATATATCCATATCTATGAAGATACATGACGAATACTTTTTAAGCCTTTTTCGAAAAAAACCCATATTACAAATTACAACTTGTAGCGACGACAATCAAGAAGTCCCTGGAGAAAGCAAATAAATCAATAAAAAAAACCAAAAAATATCTTCCATATGGCTTCTGCTCGTGGACAGTTACACGTATACGCGCACAGCACCGAAACCATGCTCAACCCCGTGACTCTCAAAGAGGTGGTGTACGATGTCATGAAACACAAGGTGAACACCCCAGTGTCTATTGACGACGTAATTGATGTGATCACGGAGAACCGTGCGTACGATTTTACACGTTGTCAGACGCCGAGGGCATCCGTTTCGCACGCTTTGAGTACAGATAACACATATGTCCGAATCAAGCAGGGCATCTATGTATACGCAGTTCAGGGAAGTGATATCAACGCTATTAAGAAGTCCATGCGTGCCAAGCATGCTATCCGCTTATCAGGTTTGCACAGTGCCGTCGAATCTGATAGCTCCAGCCGTGAAAAAGTGGGCAAGATGGCGCATAAAAGAAAAACAGCTTCTAAAACTGAAAATGAACCAGTCGCAAAACGCGCAAAACTGCCGCGCATACTTCCAAAACCACCAGCTGAGGACCCTTTCATGGGGCACGTGGTAAAGTTTCCAATCGTGTTTCACAGTCACCAAGAAGTGATGGCCTATGCGTGTTTCAGTGCGCATCGCTTCCTGGCTCAAAGTTGTGTGTGATATTAGTTGTTTTATAAGTTCAATTACAATCCGAACATTTATAAATATTTGTATTGAACTTCATTGAAGAAGATGTCACGCCATTTGGTGATCTTGGCACCCCTCCGAAATTTACGGGAGAAAACGGGGCACCCCTGTCCCGCATAACAATACGCACATCGCAGGCCTCACGACTCGCGCAGGCCCTACGACTCGCGCAGAGATTATAAATGGAGAATGAGAACACATCAACTCCATTCATCACGTCGTCCGATCAAATATCAAAAGAATCAGGTTTACCGTCAGTTGCGGAACTCCCCGCAGCCCGCCGAAAGAACTGCAAAGTAGCGCTGCGGATAAAGTCCAGGCCAGTCTTCCGACAAGAAACACATTTCGCTTCTGGGGTTGATTCATTTTGCGAATCTCACAAGGACCAATACCAATAGCTGGCCCAACCTGCGCTTCCATATCGCTTTTGCGGAGAATGGACGAAACGATATTTGGCGGCACGGCGGCACTTCCCGATTGGGCCATCCATCTGGTGTAGAGGTTATATTATCATCGAGCCAAGCTTGTACACCCTTCCGTGCGACATAATTCGTGATAATTAATGGGTTAGACCTAACCATATTTCTCGTAAGCGGGTCGAAATATCCATTTTTTCTAAAGTGTCGCATTATCGCGTCACTTTCGTAAGTATGTCCCGAATCCACGACCATAACTGGTTCGCGAAACATTAATCGTGTGATTGGGCAGTGCAGGTGGTCCATGAAATAATGAAAGAAAAAAATAATTAAAGCCGAAAAATGAAAATTTATCATGTAAGTGCCACGCTGTGGAACTTTTTGACAGATCATCGCCAGTTCATCAGCACTTTTTCCACTTCATCGCGCGCGCCTAACAACGAAAACGCTCCAAATGCTGTCCAAGCTAAGCATCGTTGGAACCGCCGCTCCCCCTGTGCGCAGAGGGAATTTGCTGAAGCGCATGTCATCGACATGCGACATCGAAGCTCATGAACTGTTGTGTCGCGAAGACGGCATCGCTCGCTACGGCCCGACAGCCCATCTCGAAACAAAGCGGAAAAAAGTGAAAAATAGAGAGCTTTTATCGCCCGTTATGAAGAGGCCCCTCATTCAACAAATTTCGCCACAAAAGTGCAATGATTATGTATCATATTTCAGATCTAAAGATATATGCGATTCCAATTATTACGAAAGTAACTTTTATTTGCAGTCTCATCGGCGACCGATTAGAGACCTTATGGGATTTCAAACGGGAATTGATTACGATCAAAGACGGTCAATTATAAAATGGATATTTAAAGTTGGTCACAAGTTGAGCTTATCATCCGAACACATCATCGCAGGCATCTGCCTGTTTGAGCGGTGTCTCGGCAGACAGCAATACAAATGGCGAGAAGCACACAAAACATCCATCGTTTGTCTGGTCCTGAGCTCTAAAATGGATGAAGTAAGAGATAAGTCGGATATGAACGTCTATAAGCTTTACATTAACTCGATGGATACGCACGGTTTCACTAACCAAGAACTTCTCTCGGAAGAAACACATGTGTTGTCCTTATTGAACTTTGAGTTGGTTCAACCAAATTGTGCAACCTTCCTAATTATGTTTCTTGTTGAACTTGACGTTATGGACAAAGATATCTATAATCTTTGCTCCTTCATTAATGAACTATTCATCGCCGATTATCTCAGTCACAGGTACTTACATTCGACTATTGCTGAAACTGTCGTTAAAATTGCTATCAATTCTATGGATTTAGACTGTAAGAAAGACGCTTTCTATCACATATTTCAGCCAATCTGTCCTGACACTATTAAATGCCTTTCCGATATTAAAACATGTGTGTTGACAAGAGACCTGAAAGAAAAAATCGCCGGACATTACGCAGATGTACAGGATATCTCTTTGAAATTTGACATAAAGTTGTAAAACACGTGATATTAATTACATTTAAATTGTGATACTGTCCACATTATGCGTTCGTATGAATTCGATCGATTTGTAAGTACGTTCAATGAAGTTCAACATGTACTGACATTCAAACCAGTCCGCTTTCAAACTAGACCAAGAAATTTCGAGTCCAACGTATTCCAATCGCAGCTCTTTCTTATACCACTCATCCAGTCGCAAAAATTGCTTCTCTAAAAAATCTCGCTCGTTTCCAACATCTTCCACCACATGCTTCAACCACTCGACATTGTATCGACCTGAGTCGTCAAACAACCTAAATCCAGTTTTCTCAATCACGTACGACATAACCGCATCTTCCTCATATTTTTCGAGTATTTTGAAGTCGACTCTTTTACCTTCTTCCCATTGTGATTTATCCGCTTCATATTCTTCGATACTCCTCTCCACTCTCATGATGTTCTCTACAGAGTCCACGAATGAATCAAGATCACGTAAATGATCGTCCGTCACCGAGACATCGTTCCTTAAGACATCCGACTTAAATATCAGGCGCTTCACCGTGTTCTCCTGTGACGCATCCTTGTGAAGTGACAATAACTCGTTCATGATATTCACGTATGCGCCGTCACCGATGGTACTGTTCTCTTTGTACGCCTCTTTATCGACGAGTTCTACAACCCGTCCGAGTCTTCGCTGCATGCTTTCTTTAGACATGGCTTATTGTCAGAGTATTCAACTACCACCGTGCGCGCGCGGTCAACGTTGTGCGGCTCGCTTCCCTTCCTTCAAAAATATCCTCTTGTTTTTTCCATTTTTTTGTTTACTTTATCGAAAGCTATTCGCGTGTTTGACGAAAGTACCGATTGATAGAGATTTCCGGAGTCAAAAATGGCAATTTTGAAAACCTTTCTTCGTCGTTGAAAAAAAAACTGAAATACTTTTTGAAAAAAAATGGCTTGTGCTTTTTTTTTTGATGAGGAGGAGG
>Ga0181413_1000109_pt1 | contig 21691 bp, 23 predicted proteins | sample 36SPOviralmetaG_FD_130111 | JGI IMG/M metagenome (GOLD analysis project Ga0181413, IMG submission 130111) | Marine viral communities from the oligotrophic San Pedro Time Series (SPOT) site, San Pedro Channel, CA, USA - 36 SPOT_SRF_2012-09-28 | ecosystem: Environmental > Aquatic > Marine > Strait... | reverse complement strand
CATCTTCGTCCGCGGTGAGGTCGATCTCGGGGTGCTCGCGTTTCACCATCCCGCGGTGCTCGGCTTGAAGCGCGACGCGCGTGAGATAGTGACAACCAGGCATCCGCGATTCGATGAAATACATAAAAAATAGATTTTGATTTTGAAACTCACTAAAATCTTAAATTTACAATTAAACTCACTAAAATTAACTTTCATTCGCAGCGTCGCAGACGCTAGGTGCGTAGCAACACAAAAATTTCCTTGGTTATAAAAAAATCTTCAAACTGGGGCATTGAAGTTGAAAAACTTCATGCTTCGTACTGGCGCAATCGAGTCAACGGCAGCCTAGCTGCTATGAGATTAGAGAATTATATTTTTTAATATCAATATCAATCAATAATATCAATACACATGTAATCAATACGATATGTCACGCGATTTTGAGTTTTGAGACTGACATGAATGAAAATTCTGTCATTTGAAGAAATATTTTGAATTGTACCTGTGTATATCCATGATCATTTCATCCGTACATTCATACCCCGACAAGATGTGCATCTCGATGTAAAGATGAAGCATCTGCTCGCTGACTCGTCTCATCACACTCTCTAGAGCCGTACTCTCAAAAGCAGTCGGACGAATCGCCTTCATGGCTTCATGCTTCTCAAACAATTCCCTTTTCAGGCCTATGCACCTACCGTACACATAATCTTTGAATATAGCATTCTTGTTGCGGGTGGGCAAATACGGGATGTCGGCAAAGTGTCGTGGAGGATGCAGTACACCCAACTCATCAATCAACTGCTTGATACGCGTGTCTGAAATGGGCACACCTTCAGTCGATTCACAATCGCAAACGCATACTAATCTGTCGTACTTCCCAATATCCACTGGCATCTGCGTGGTCGACACGTCTACTGTGCACACCGACCCCATAACGTGGTCAAACATATTCCATGATTTTTTATGATTTTTTTTGTAAAAACTCAAGATATTTGTAAAAACTCAAAAAGCATCCCCCCTCACAACCACCCAGCGCACCAAACCGCTATCACTCATGTCGACCCATATTGCAGTGTGCCTCCACCGTGGCGGAGCAAAGCATCCGAAGCAGCGCAGTTGGCACTTACACAACAAAAACACGCAGGTCGCTAATCCGCGACGAAAGTTCTATCTACCCCGCGGAAGAATCGCTACGACAAAGGCTGCCGGTTTCTTGTTCCGTGTTCGAGACGACGATGACAGTGCCAACTCACCAGAAGCATCCGGCGACTTCGACGGTCTTATCATGAGCGATAAAGTCCATTGGGATGCCCAGCTCGAAGCCATTCAATCCATGGAAGTCTCTGGAAAAGCTATATCCATACTCGGGATGGATAGTCCGGACGATTATATGCCCCCTACTTGGGTTGAGATTTTACAATTGAGAGACGCGTTCATCTCAAGTGGCGCAAGGTCTGTCGATTATATTCACTATGAAGAAGACTCTTTTAAGATCGACTGGTGAATTTTCTCGAAAATTGCAATTTTGTCGAAAATTCCATAATTGTGATGAAATTATGGGTTTGTGATGTACATTACTATCGCGAATAGAGTATGATCTCCACACCTCAGATTCCGACTAACGACACTCCCTCGACGTATTATATGGTGACACCGCACGCGCCACGCAAGACGTCCAAGATGACCGCCATCACGGCCGACATGCACGAAGATCATTGTGGCAACATTTCAAAGAAGCTCGAATACGTAGAGCAAGACCGCGATAACAGAAGTCTCAAGTTTTCTATTGAAGATCTTGTAATTAAAGCAGAAAAATAATCTTCCCTCGTTTTTTCATCACACCGAAGTTATCATCTTCGTCGAAATACCCATCGATTGGATTTCCTGTAGCATCAGTTTGCTCGCGTACGGGATGCGCACTTCCGCGAAATTAGTAGTGTTGTCGCAATTGTGACATTGATATATCGACTTGTCAGGGTTCACATTCGCAATGTTGTTGCATTTTTTGCATATGAATAGCCTGTAATTGTCGCTGCAATCCATTATCCTTTCCTTGAGGAATTGAAGCGTGCCGTGAGCCCACGAGCACTCAACCTCCATCTCCCCAAGTCGCAAGCCACCTGCTCTGGCACGACCCTCCGAAGGCTGTCTCGTCAAGAGAACTATCGGTCCAGCACTCGATCGGCTGTGGATTTTATCGGTAACCATGTGCTTCAGTCTTTGATAATAAGTTGGACCCACGAAAATTTTGGTTTTTATCTGCTCTCCAGACCTCGAATTGTACATGATCTCGTTCCCATGCGATTCCAAATTACATTCATCTTCAAGACACTTCGTAATGGTATCAATACTTAAGTTCGTAAATGGTGTCGCGTTCCCATAGCACCCCTTCGCCGTACATGCCTTGCCCATTATAGTTTCAATCAACTGTGCAATCGTCATTCTCGAAGGAATCGCATGTGGGTTTATGATTATATCTGGCACCAGTCCTTCAGAAGTAAAAGGAAGGTCGAATTCGTCGTACACCATCCCTATGCTCCCCTTCTGACCGTGCTTAGAACTCAATTTGTCTCCAATTGTCGGCTCCCGGTAATTCCTTATTCGTACTTTGTTGAATGTATACCCTTCTGCTGAGGTGTTTGTAAAATGATCTTTGCCGTTGACATCGACGTACCCGTATTCATTGTCCTTTAATACAACACTCGTGTCCTTGTAGCTTATAGATTCGTTAGTCTTCATAGGCATGCATTTTCCAAGAATTGCGTCACCTGCTTTTAAATAGGTGTTCACTGGAACTGTCCCGTCATCTTGAACATGATCGTAGGCGCCCTTCTTGTAAGGATTCTCGTTTTTTATGAGATTATTCGGGTTCACAAATAATTCTTCTTCACCGGTACTCAAATTCTTCGAGCACTGCTCCTTTATCGTTCTGTAATACGTGCTCGCAAAAAGCCCGCGCCTCACAGAGCTCCTGTTTAACATTATCGAATCTTCCTGATTGTATCCTGTCCAAGTAGCGATCGCAACTATGACGTTGATACCACACGGAATCTCGTCCGCGAATATCTTTCTGGCTATTTGAGTGTTGCAAAGGGGCTTTTGAGGATAGTTGAGAACGTGGGACAGGGTGTCCAATCGCTTTCTGAAATTTGAGGCATAAATGCCCACTGCTTGCTTCCCCATTGCCGACTGGTAACAATTGCGCGGCGCTTGATTGTGATCTGAGAATGGGATGTTACTGGCCAGCACCCCCAAGATAAGGCTCGGGTGAATCTCCATGTGAGTGTACTGCACGTCCTTCTTCAAATCCTCGACAGAAGTAGCAATTAGACGACTGTTGCTCTCCTCCACATCTAAGTATTCAACAATATTCATATTCTTCCCTGAAATGTTCGAAATCATATCGTTCCATGTGACATTCTCTTTCTTCATTCTTGATACATAATCCTCATCAAATAGCAATCTGTTGTTCGCTCCAATAATGTATAAGGGCCGCACACAACGCCCTCCTTCCGTCGACAATCGTATACAATTATTTGAAATATCCCACACAATTGAAGTGTATGGATTAAGTACACCATCCCTCTTCGCTTGAACTAAATCCGAATATAGTACATCCCCGGAATTGTGAATACCAATAATTTTGCCGTTCAGTGTCACCCACACGTTATCGTATAAATCTTCAACAATATTATACGTAAAGCGAATTACATCTTTGGAAAATAAGTATTCCAATAAATACTCCGAATTCGAAGATACAGTTATTTTTGCCGCAATGGCCAAGTTCTTGACAAGGCCTACAGAACCCCCCTCGGGAGTTTCAGCTGGGCATATGACACCCCATTGCGTAGAATGAAGCTTACGGGGTTGAATCAACTTCCCGGACTTCTCTATCGGTGTGTTCACTCGCCGCAAATGGCTCAAAGTCGCATAATATGTTAATCTGTTCAATACTTGAGCAACACCCTGCTTTGAATTTATGTTCTTTATACCCCAATTCCCTGTCGCAAGTCCATACTTCAAACCGCTCTCAATCGTCGTCGGCTTTATAATCTTGTAGATGTTGTGATTGTTTATCAGGGTATCAACGTTCTGCGCCGACTTCCACATCCCCGAATTTAACTCCTTGTAAATCATGTTTTTGCAATCCTTTATCAGCTTCCCATAGTACTGTCGGAACAAATTCGCCAACATAACCCCGGGTGAATCAACGCGCTTGTTCAGGTAACTGTCCCTGTCGTCAAACGATTTCATTCCAAGATGACATAACAGCAGTTTCTTCATCATGTACCCAAGATATATAGCCTTGTCTTCAAATTTCTCACCAACATGTGGCAAAAAGTCGTGTTTCAGTATGTTCAGTAAAATCTTGATCTTCTTTTGTTTATGGGCAAGTACCTCTTTCGGGTAGCCAGACACATTCAAATACCGCGCAAGAAATTCCAGCGCTTGACTTTGAGTATTGACAGTCGAGGCCTCATGGACACAGCCCGCCAACTCGGCCATCAAAATTTTGCTGTCCCTTTTCTCCACGCTGTATACTATAGATTGTACTATCATTTTATCACTCTCAATTCCAAGTGCCTTGAACAGTATGAATATCGGTATATCTGTCCGTATGTGATGTATGTTCACCCGAAATAACCTTCCAAATTGATTCGACTTCGATGTCATTTTGATGCTCGTTAGCTTCGGTGGTCCAAATGTATGATTGGGACATGAACGTATCTCCGAAATTATGCTGTATTGCGTCGCTTTCGAGTCCAAAAATACAAATGTCTTGTTCTCGCTTATTCTGTCATGCGATATCACAACCTTCTCATTGCCATTGATTATGAAATACCCAAACGGGTCGTATTTACATTCGCTTGTCATCGTCGATACATACTCCGGGTCATTTATGTTATTCAAAACACAACATTTCGATCCAACCATTATCGGAATTTTCCCAAAAGATACATTCCGTAAAGTCTTGAAAGCCTCTCCCGACTCTTCCGAATCCGTATCCGCTTTCGATTTATACTTGATCTCAATGTCGCAAGTCAGGTTCGATGAATAACTAAAATTCCGTTGTCTCGCTTCCAATGGGGTTAAAACCTTTGTGACTCCATCCTTCTCTGAAATGCTTGGCTTCGAAAGCTTGACGTTCAACACATTCAATTCTATTTTGTGCTTGAAGTCAGATACTGAACTCTGATATTTATGATAAATTTTTACCGGATTAAATCCATTTATTATCTCCTCTATCTTATTCGTTACAAAATCATCATAACTTTCCAATTGATGCGCAATTAGATTACGACTGATCTTTGCCCTGTCAGAACCAAATAACCGATCCACGGATTTCCAGGTGTGTTTTTGAAATGACGCATCATCCATTTCTCTCGGATCAGCCTATGAAATATTATATTGACATGCTTTTAAGTACTTTTCGGTTGTGTCGAAAAAATCATTCAATTCAGGAAAGGTCTCGCGCCATGAACCAATATACATTTTCATGTACTCCTCCTCACTGGCAAGACTTGAAATATCTCTAGTCGGCTTAAGCTGCGTGCCCCGGTCGTTAGGTGTTTCTTCCTGCTTCTCATCTCGACATGTGTGAGCGTGTTCATGCACATTAGTCGACGCTATATCCGCGGTGGACTTCGGATCTGTACTCCGGCGCATCGGGTGCCCTTCAATAGCTCCCCTTTCGGACGTTTGACCGGATGCTGACAAATTGACAGGGTCGCGGTACACCGCCCGTGTCATCGAACAGGTATGGCCAATCTCCGATATCCTCACGCAATCATCTCGCTCATCGTACTTACTCTCAGGCATGGCGGGCGTCTGACTTCCTGTAGGCATCATCAACGCGCGGGTGAAAATAAAGGGATTTAAGGATATTTCGCTCCCATAATTTATATTTATAATCAATGATCAAAACTGTTTACCACTTTGCTGATCTCCATATTCGTTGCGGTGAAAACGATTCTAGATTTGGCGATTACATGCACTGCTTCGCACAGCTTGAAAATTTCTTCCGGGACAAGGATGCCAGCTCGTCAATAGTTGTCGTGTGCGGTGACATCTTCCATATAAAAGGTAAAACTGACGTTTATGCAATCAAGCTACTCGATAACTTCATCAAATCCTTCAAAAATGACCTCCAAATTTTTATCATTCGCGGAAATCATGACCTCGAAGCAAACTTGCCCTCAAAACCAGATCTGCTCGAAATTCTACTTCAGAAATACAACAACGTAACCTACATCAAGGAAACGACATATTTCAAATACAAAAACATAGGGCTCGGCATCGTAGACGTACTCGACACCCTCGAAAAGGGAACAAGCTCCGGAAAGCAAGTCGAACGCCTCCCGGAATTTGCATACCCCTCCGCCACAGATGTTGATTGTAATGTTGCTTTGTTTCATGGTACACTTATAAATTGCGTACTTCAAAATTATCATACCGCAACCGAGGGTTTTCCCATTGAATGGCTGCAAAATTACGATATTGCGTTACTAGGGGATATACATCAAAGACAAATCAACAAAAGTAAAAAACACGGACTGACCTGGGCTTATCCTGGTAGTCTGGTTCAGCAAAATTTCGGAGAAGACATTATTAATCATGGGTTTATTGAATGGGATATATTGGCCTGCGAAGCAATAGAACATAATATTAAGGCAAGGAGGGGGTTTTTGAAATTAAAAGCAATCAATGACAAAATTGAAATAATGAATTCTAATAATTTGTCAATTCACGACTTGATCGAACACCAATTTTGTCCCGATCATCTGAACATTCGATTATTCGGAAATATTAATGCTCAAACAATAAACAATTTCAAAGGGGCAATGGAGTTGTTCGGAAAATCATTCGAATTGGATATTATGAATGATCATAGTTTACATCAAAAAAATACCGGTTTTGTCGAAAAAGCTTCCATCGTAAATTTTAACACAAAAGAAAACTGGATCGCACACATTGAAAAAGACATAGATTTCAAGGCTATAGATGCAAATTGGAAACAATTGATTAATGAGCCAGAAAATTTGAAAATATCACCAAGTGATCTTTTCTCGTCATTCGTTCACGAAAAAATCGAAAAGAAAAATAAAGAACTCGTCCAAGAACTCGACCAAGCAGCTGCACAATCAAGCATCAACTTTGACCCGACTATTTTCAAAATAAATTCTATGGAGTGGTCATATATATTGTGCTTTGGGAAGTCTAATCATATCAATTTCAACGAAATAAACTCGTATACTACATTGATTTCTGGTCTAAACGCCGCTGGAAAAACTTCATTCTTAGAATGCATATTAATTGGACTCTTTGGAGAAGGAAGCCCGGCAAAAAATAATAGTGTACAATCAGCTGCTCTCATCCACAATCGTAAGCCAAAAAATGAAAAAGCGTTCACTACAATTGAGTTTCAACTGAATGAGAAAATTTATAAATTACATCGTTCGTTCAGGACTGACAAAGATGGACAGAAAATCAAGGAATCTGAGGTTAAATTGTTCGGTCAAGATTTAGAAAATACTTTATCTGGAAATCGAACGGTCAATGAATGGCTCAAAAAAAATTTGTGTAACATTACGGAGTTTCTACAAACCTGTATGGTCACCCAAACAGAATCAAAAGATTTTTTTCATATGTCCGCCCCTGAGCAACTTCTTAAAATCGAGGTGGCACAAAACATGGCTTCCGTCAACTCATTCAATGCTTCCTTGGAAGTGTCTAAGAAGAATCACAACTTCGCTCTGAATTTATTGCAGGATTTGGTCGAGAATGAACTATCTGAAACTTCTGCATTTGATGATAAGAAACTTGTTGAAAACCAAAAACAGATCGACGTCGTTACGGCCGATATTGAAAAACTCAATAGTGAAATCAAACCATTGCATGAAGAGGCGATAAAGTTCAACGAAGAAGATTTGTCTCTGAGCGTCGACGATATCGAAGGGAAAATCGCCGCATTGAAGAAAACGATCGACAGCAGTCCGCACGTGAAGACAAAAGACGAGCTTCTAATTGAAAAGGGAAAGTACGGGAACATCGAGTTCAGATTAAAAGATATTCATGTCGAGTTAGATGTCAATAAGTCAAAGCAAGCTATACGCGAATTAGAAGAATTACAACATGAAAGAAATTCTATTCAGAAAGTATTGAATCAACTCCTTGAACAAAGAACAGAAATGCATGAAAAAATAAACAATATCAATTCACAACTTCGTCAATTTAATGTCGCAGAGGGTTATGATATAAATGAACAGTTGAAAATGAAAAAGAAAATTGAACAGTTGCTTCCATCTAGGAATGTCATCGAAGCGAATATTTCAAAGCTTGAAATTTTTTTCTCATCACACGAAAACGCCCAACGTTGCGTAACAGAACTTAAAGAGGGTGTCGCCAAATTGGAAACTAAGCTCTCACAGATAAACTCGCGAAATCTACCTTTCAATCCAAATTGCGCAGCCTGTTTGAAACAGCCATGGAAAATAGAACAAACGGAATTGGAATGTCAACTCAACGAAACAAAGTCCTCCCTGATGCACAACTTCGAACTACTCGATCGTATGAATAGTGAAATTGAAATTAAGTCAGAGCGATTGCGGAAAAACAAAACACAGCTTGAATTAATTATCAATAATCCAATCGATGATCTATTAGATTCAATTGAAAAAATAAAATTACATGAAAACGCTTCAAAAGTAAAGCTTGATTTGGAAAACAAGCTTCTTTCGATATCAACCGAAATAAAGAATAAACAAGTCTCACTGACAGAATTTAACAGCAGCATCAAACATTCAGAACAATTCATCAAAGATCACGAATTCGTAGTCAAACATGCTGAGGATATTGACTCCTTTTCAAAATTACGTTCCATTGACAAAGAAATTTCTGAATTCGAAGCTGTGCAATTGAATTTAGATCAATTAAGATATTGGGAGTCAGTGTTTAACGCGAAAAAAACGTATGATATTATCGTTGAAAAAAGATTAAAAATTGCCTGTTTACAAAATTCGTTTGAGAACTTGTCAACAGATGTCGAGAAAATGCAACAGCTGAAAGCAAAGTTTGAGACAATACAGAAAAAGATTGAATATATCAACTGTCTTAAATCAAAAAAAGATACAATTGATTCTATAAGTAATTCATTTAAATCGTTTCGTCACTTGATATTCAACGAAGGGCTGCTTCCTTTCGTTTGTAACAAAGTGAATGATTTGGTGAATACAATTTCCAGTAACCGATCAATCTTATCTGGCCAACTCGTTACTCGCCAAACAAAAGTTCGGTCTGTTGAAGAAATCGAATGGAAAATTAACTTTGACGGATGCTCCTTACCGATAGAAAAATGCTCTGGCTACCAAAGGTCGATATATGCATTTGCAATCATGATTTGTCTCAATTCAATAAATACGAAGTTGAAAAATTTGCAATTGTTCATTGATGAAGGCTTTGTTTCGTATGATGAGAAACATCTTTCGAAGGTATTTGATTTACTACATACATTTAAGTCGAATTACAATCAAATCATTCTAGTTTCGCATCTCGATGAACTAAAAAGAAACGCTGAAAAATGCATCAATATTGACCGTGTTTCTTCGGCAGGTGAATCGTTTATTCGATACGGAACAGAACCAATAAACAACGACTTCGAGAAAAAACGCGGTAGACCCAAAAAAACATACGACGTATGAAAATCACTTAAGGTTTTGAGAATGATATGTATATAATGCCTTCTTCAAAGCCATTGAAAAAGCTTCAACGATACTACGGAAATGATTCAACTGAAATTCAAGTTGGACTAGATGAGGCTGGACGCGGAAGTTTTTTCGGTCCCGTGTTCACGGCAGCGGTTGTAATGGACCAAACTCTAAACGATCCGGAAATCGATATGATTCGCGATTCAAAAAAGTTGACCAGGAAGAAAAGAAATGAGTTGAGAGAATATATCGAAAACAACGCCGTGGCTTTTAGCGTGCAAAGCTGTAGCGCAGTCATAGTTGACGAAATCAATATTTTGCAAGCAACGTATAAGTCGTTCCATTTATGTTTGAAACATCTACACGAATTAGATGTTAAATTCGATAGAATTTTAGTAGACGGAGATAACTTTAAGACGTTCGCTTGTCAAATTCATAACTGTATTCCAAAAGGTGACGATGAATATGTTTGTATTGCGGCTGCAAGCATTCTAGCAAAAACTTACCATGACGAGTACATTGACAAAGCTTGTATCGCTGATCCAACGTTGGACGAAAAATACAATTTGAAAAGCAATATGGGATACGGAACAAAACAGCACCGGGATGGCATAGTTGTGCATGGCCTGTCCGACGGTCATAGACTGACATTCTGTAAAAAATATGTACAATAAAAATTCATTCAACTATTCAAGGAGAACAATGTTTGGAGCGAAAATCGCGCGATAACATGGTTTGCAGCACTCATATCTCTCATGAAGCTGGTTCTGTACATCCGAGTACAACCTGAAACACGCGTCGAAACATCTAAAATGTTGATAGTAATTTGCCACGCTGTCTACATCGACTTTATTATAGTTTCCAGGCATTGCATTCGCGATTGACCAAGCGAGAGCTATAAAAGACAAAAACAGAATGATGTCTTTCATGTTTGATTTTTTTAACACTTTTATTATTCCTTTAGTGGACCAATAAATCTTAAAAAACCACTTGAACGTTTGGGATATAAACAATATTAAAACATGATGATATTGTAATATTGTTGTTGACATGCGTGCTTTCTTGTTCCTTCCGAACACAGTTCACAAAACGAAAAAACGTGACCTTTCGACTCATGGCGTCGTCATTTTCATGGAGCACCCATATTATTTCTCACGGTATGAGTTCCATAAGCAGAAGTTGATCTTGCACAGGGCTTCGATGCGAGCATATGCGGAATCCCTCGTGAAGAAGAACATCAAAGTGATCTATATAGAACACGACAAAGATCTAAGAACCACAATCGAAGAATTGAAAATTAACGAAATATCAACGTACGATCCAATTGATATGGAGATGAAAGATCAATTGAACAAACTCAAACTAGTTAAAATCAACTTTCTCCCAAATCCCAGTTTCCTTTACACAAAATCTGAGCTCAACTCTTTCCATGAGAAAGTGAAAAACCATAAAAGAGTATCCCATGGAACATTTTACAAATGGTCATTGGAGAAGAATCCGGAACTGAAAAACCTTATCAGTGAAAATCTCGATCGTGAGAACAGGAAAGTATATAGAGGTCCAAATGTAAATAACAATGCAAAAAATATCAATGTACACGTCTCAGAAGCTACAAAATATGTCGAAAAGAACTTCCCTGATACATATGGATCGAGTGCCGATTTCAAATACCCGGTAACCCATGCGCAGGCTTCGAAGTGGTTCGACACATTCCTTGATAAAAAATTAATTCACTTTGGTGATTATCAAGATAGTTATCACCCTACAGATGAGATTATGTTTCACTCTTGTATCTCGAGCTCATTGAATTGTGGTTTGATAACCGTTCGTTATTGTCTAGATAAGTGTTTACAGAAGTATGATAAACTGAAACATAAAATAAGTTTGAATAATTTTGAAGGGTTCATCAGACAGTTGATCGGTTGGAGAGAGTACATGAAATTCATCTATGAGTATTATTATGACGAAGTAATAAGTAAGAATGTGCTGAAATGCAACAAGAGAATATCAAAAGGCTGGTACAAAATTGAAGGTCTCGGGTTAGAACCAGTGGATGACATCGTCCGTCAAGCCTTGCAATCAGGATACATGAATCATATTCAAAGATTGATGGTCATCCTTAATTACATGATTTTATCTGAAATCGCACCAAGTGATATATTCGTTTGGTTTATGGAAATGAGCATTGACTCATACGATTGGGTCATGATTCCAAATGTTTACGCCATGGGTGGATTTACAAATAAATTCATGTCGAGGCCTTACTTATCTTCGTCGAAATATTTGCTGCGGATGGGTTGGCCGAAAGGAGACTGGACAGAAACGTGGGATGAAAGGTACAGGTCGTTCTTGAATGCGAGGAAAAACAATAAATATCTAGCCTTTTACAACAGGTAACGTGCCCTTAACCCTAAACCCTTTTACACTCATAATTGTGCGAAGAAATTCACTTAAAGGTATATATATATAGTAGATATAACAAAATGTCGCCCAGTACATGGTATGTGAACATATTTGTAACGCTACCCAAAGATGTAATGAAACACATAATTGGAAAGAATGGTTCGAATTTCACAAAACTCTCTACGAAATTAGGACTTAAGTATATATGGTTCAATTCAGATACGAACGCCCTAACATTATATGGCGAGAGAGAGAAATTGGAGGCGGCCGAATGCCATATGAAAGAAATAATCGAGGCGACCGTTTTACGGTACGCGCCGGATTTGATTACGAATGTTTATAACAACAATCCTATTGAGGATGTTATGACCAATTTAAGTTTGGAGAATGTTATTGAGAAGGATCAGTGTAAGCATTTAATTGGGCTTAATGGGAAGAATTTCAAAAAGATAACTCGGGATTCCAACATATACTTCATGTGGTATGACGATGAAAGCCATTCGATTAAAGTATATGGCACGAAGTACCATACTCTCAAAGCTGTTCAGAAGGTGCACGAGAGATTGCAAATAATACAAAATTTCCGTAACGAGGTTGAAGATGTGGAACCAAGGTTGAAGAAGCAGAAAACGATTTAAGAGCAAGCTGTGTAGATGAAAAGTATATGATGGAAGGGTCGTTATTTAGTGAGGAAGAAGCTGATGAATTATCGTTGCATTCAAAAGAGGTAATAAGCATTTTGACGCGTAACGAAGAACAGTTTACCGAAAATAAAAACGGATATATGTTTGACGTCTCTAGATTGAAGGAGAGTACGGTACTTGATTTAAAAAATCTTACTCAAAAGCCAGGCCCGAATTTCAAGCACGGGGGTAATCATCAGTCCACTTCAGATGACTATTTTAGCGCACACAGAGCGCACAGCGCTCAAATGACGAAATATTCTGACGTCATTGCAAATAAGACCGTGTCTGTTTCCCCCAAGTTTTTGAGCGAATATAATAACGACTTCCAGAAGTTGACGGCCAAGCCAGCGTCAATGTTGAAATTTCTGAATGCGAAGAAGAAGTATTTGAGAAACTTTGACAATACGCCTTGTACGAAGATTGATTTAAAAAGAGAGAGTTTTTAATTGATAGATGTATACATAAATCATAATGTTGAGAGCTCGACTAAGAGAGTTTGTAAGTGCTTGTAAGGATGTTATACTTCTGGCCAGAGAGGAGCGCGTCGATTTCATCGATGACGATAGTGATGACGACGATAGTTATGGCGCAACTGATGACATGGTTGTGCATGGATCATTCGTGAATCCAAATAACTCAGTCGAATCAGAATATATACCAGTTGCGGCAATAAAAAGACCATGGCCCTTATCTTGGATTCCGCCGAAGCATCTGAGGCATCCTGACTGGGAATATGAAAAAAAAATGTTTTATTAATGTAGCCACATGTGGCTTGCCTCTGTAGCTTAGTTGGCAAAGCGTCCGTTTTGTAAGCGGGAGACCGCAGTTTCGAATACTGCCAGAGGCATTTTTTTGTTAACATTTTTTCAAAAATACGAAATTTGAAAAAATTCACATTAGAATTTATAAGGGCGTATGGGTTTTGACAGGAAATTGAACAGGAAGGGAGGAAAGCAGAAGAAGTATGACTTCAGCTCGTCGTATGACGATACATACTACAGATTTGACGACGATGAGCAGTTTCAGGTTGATGACGTACTTGATCGATCACTTTCAATAGAACCAAAGAATGAAAAGCAAAAGGAATATGTGAAATTGTTGCAGAATATCAATCATGAATTATTATTTGCAACTGGTCCTGCTGGAACAGGGAAAACGCTGCTGGCTTGTACAGCAGCAATAAGCGGATTAGTCGATGGACATTATGAAAAAATTGTAATAACCCGACCAGCAGTCAATGTTGAAGAAAATCTGGGGTATCTTCCAGGAGACATAGCAGATAAGATGGATCCATACTTAAAGCCCATATTTGACGTGTTCCAGGAGTGTTACAGCCAATCACACATACAGCATATGCTAAAAGAAAAAATTATCGAAATATGTCCGCTTGCATTTATGCGAGGACGCACCTTTCGACAATCGTTCATTATAGCTGATGAGATGCAAAATAGTTCCGTCTCGCAAATGAAAATGATACTAACCAGATTGGGTCACGGGAGCAAAATGGTCGTAACGGGAGATCTATTGCAGCATGATAGGAGATATGTCGAGAATGGTTTGAAAGATATATTACAAAAATTACAAAACAAAAACTACAAACGAATCAAAACTATTGAATTCGGCCCGATGGATATTGAACGATCAAGAATTGTAAAAGAAATCCTCGAGATCTATGATTCGTCATCATCATCCTCGTCTGAAGTATCATCTTCTGAATCAATGTCCACCGCGTAAACCTGTTCGGTGTCGTCCTCAACGGAATCTATATCACTTTCGCGTGCACTTTGATCCTCATCACTTATCTCGGAGCGGTCATCGTCATCATCTGACTCTTCCAACCCCCCTAATTCTTCATCATCGCTGTCGATATTGGTCTGGATTGGGTCGGCCAATTTATCTAGGTTAATAGAAACAGTCGAGTGATCAACGACAATTTTGCCGATAATAGATATTTTTTTGTTGTATAATTGATATTTTTTCCCGATTATCTGCACCATCACATTGTCCCCGTATTTGACATTTTCCAAATTGATTGAAGAAACGATTGCTGGCGAATGCTTAGGAACAATTATCTCGAGGACGGTCTCGTCCGATACGGTTGAAGTACAGAGAATACCAAAATTGTTTATATTTTGAACGGTTGCACTTACAATGTCGTCTTTGACTGGATTGCATACCTGCGCCGAATATTTTACGGTGTAATTGATGTACCCGTGGAACGATGTCAATTCTACTTTACCAGGTCCAATTTCACAAAGTTTTATGCTATCTTTCTTAATGAAACCATGATTTGAGCAAATGCCTTCTTTTTGCTTTTTTAATACATCCAGGATGCTTTTCGACATGTCGTTTGTTATATCTCTAGGATGAATTTTCACATTGTCAGTGAACTCCTCTGTTATAAGGTTCACCACGTTATCTGCGAGATTCATTGCGTTGTTAATACTGGAATATATATTTTTCATTTCTTTAAGTGTATTTTTAGACCTTTTTCAAACAATAAGTATTTAAAGACTTGCTTTGTACTTCTTGATATGACAGAACTACTTTATGAAAATTCGCCAGATTCAAGAATACTAACATTCTTGAAAGAGCACTCTCGCTTTTTATTCGCCTTTGCGTTTATTTTTCAGGCGACAACATTTTCCGCTTTGTTGTATACGTCACTTGCAAAACCGATTCCTAATGTAGAATACTTCTGGATTGCATTGGCTATAAAAATGACGTGTATAGGATTAACTATGTATATTTGCGGTTGTGCAGTCAAGAGATTGCTACTTAAAGTATCTTACAGCCGCAAAATTGTGCACGTAGTCTTCTTTCTATCACCAGCCGTAGATATATTCCTGCCAAGCATCGACACAAAATATAAATGGATACTAGTATGCTGGAATGTACACGCGGTAATATGGATTTTACTCCTAATCACAAAGCCTGTCAGAAATAAGATTGAAGTAATGCAAACCATGTATTCTTCAAGTAACCGATTGACCGACCGCGGTCTGACACAAGTTTACGCCTTCGTTCAAATAATATCTTCAATTGCTATAATCTCATCATTCACTGCAGTATTCGAATATTTGAATATAACACATAAATTGATACTCATTCCAATTCTATCAGTAGCTTTAGGAGACGGAATGGCAGAAGTTGTCGCTCAAGTTTGTGAAGATTTTCAGATATTTGGGGGGCCTCATCAATATTCCGCAACAGGTTGCTGCTCCGGAGACAGGCAGTTCGTGAGAAGTTTCGAGGGAAGTGCTACTGTGTTTTTGGGAACAATCGTTTCGATATTGGCCGTATACGATGGATTCGAAGAATACCAACTTATATATGCATTGTGTGTGTTACCGATAACAATGACAATTCTCGAAGCAAAAGCACCACACAGCTTGGATAATCCATTTTTACTCGCGTGGGGATATTTTGTCATTTTTACCGGTTCATATATCTGAACACCCGCACACCACACGTACACGCACTCGAAGCGCAATGTGGGGATAATAGAGGACCCTGTGATGGCGACAGATCTCGACGCCGAAGAGATCGCGACATTAATGTTTCAAGATTTCACACACAGTGCGCCGGTGGAAAGCAACATGAACGACACACCCAGTACTATGTTCCAGGAAGCAAGCCTCTGGTTCAACGTATCCGCGTACAAAAGCGACCAAGCTGCGCAGCAGTGGGCTATATGCACCAAAAAGAGTCTTGAATGTCGAGAGCGTCTTGCATTTGCAGAAAGTATGCTGACAGAGTTAGAACGAGCAAAGAAACACGCCGCTGAGCTTTTGAATACAGTACAGCCCACTCCCACCATCCGGCCTGCAGCAAAGATCATCGTGAAAAGAAGATCATCACGAAAAAAGAAAAATATCTTATAATATCAAATGGATTTGACAAGACTGATCTTAACTGCATTAGCTGTCGGCGAAAACGCTATCGTATACAATTTCATTCAACGATTGATCAAGTCAAAATGTATATGCTCTGAAGACTGGAGACGAGAAGCGATCACGCTCATGACTTTGTTTAATTTTGTGACAATAATGATAGGTATTTTCCAATCAACCCCCCCACCTAGTAGTTACGTCTTCATAATTGGAATGTATTCATTGGTTTACTTTTCAATTGTACTTTCATACACACATGGGCTATGGAGTTCAAAATGCGAATGTTCTGAAGGATTGGACAGGACTTGGATATACCTCACCCGGGTTATAGACCTAACAATATTTGCGATGTTGGTCATTCTTGTCCTTCTCCTCAAATGATAAGTCGTTTTTTTCTCGCAACAATCCCCTTTATCTCGCGAGCCAAATCAATATGAAATTGCATATCAACATCGGGAATATCTAATTGTATCGTCGGAAAATATTCGATCATTATATTATGAATTGATGAAAGACAGTCTAGAAACTTGGTTAACTGTTCGGCTCCAAGCATGACCAACGATATGCTTGTCACACTGTTAATCAATTTGTAATGACGGATGAAAACGTAGAAGATGTGCTTCAATCGTCTGTGATGTTTTACTACCTTATGCGTGTTTCCTTTCTCGGATCCCTTTTGGATTGCCAGCCCCTCGTCCCTTAATTCTAAAATCTTCCTTTGTAGATAATGCACGTCAAAAAACGACATTACGATACAATCCTAATACATTTTTTTCCCCATTTTTTTCACATTTTGACATATTCCACTTTTCTGAAAAACTTCACAACAATCCCAAATCAGCCATCGTCGCTCATTGCCCCATGCACAACATTCTCTACTTTTGCAACAGCTGTCAACGATTGTATGACGGAGCTGCACAATGTTGCTTCGAAATGGATCACGTTCCCTGCCTAGTTGACAAATATGGGGCATTAGTAAAAAAACTATCGTGGAAAGAATACTCTTCTTTGGATGGGTTCGAAATCCCAACCTAAAAGTTGTTGTCTTTGAAAATCACCTCCCCTTGATAGTTTGGGGGGAGATTAAACATAGCCTTATCTTTGACATCTTGCGAATTAAGCCATATCTTAATTATAGAAAAGTTCTTTTTTGGTGAAAATGATATCCCGTTCACGGAGTCCCACTTTCCAATGCAATCATCTGTGAACATCGTTTCACCAAGCAATCTCACAAGCAAATTTTTAGAGAATTCCACCACGTCATCTTTTAACACTTTGAAACTCAAAAACGAACCATTCTTATTCGAGGGATCGTCCCAAGAAGGAAATATGTGTTCGCGCATCACAAACCACATCCCATTATGTATATTTGGGGAAATGCATCCGAATATTTTCCAAAATTCTTGCACTGTAGATATATCTGCTATTTTTATATATCCAGTACGCTTCCAGTCATTTGATATAGGATTATGAAAGTAAACCGACCAAAGGTCGTTCAGGAATACTTCACTATCCATAATTATTAATATGTAGTCTAACCTTTAAGCCGATTTAGTTTTCATTCTCCTCGGATAACTCATTTAAAAGAATATGTATTGTATATATACATGGTGCTGTGTAATGCTAATCTGTTTAAATATATTCCTCGAATTAACACACAAAATAACAAATCTACCAACACCAACAACAATAAATACAGCAGAAAACTGAAAACATACGATTTCGCAACCCAATTCGTCACCAGAAAGACTTTCATCGACACATTCCATGGTAAAAATAAACATGCATATAACCAGCAAATGACTTCCCTCGGAATATGGACAAGAAATCGCCTTTTAGATCTCGGACCAACTTTCGTCAAAATAGGTCAACTTGCTTCCACTCGAAGCGATATCTTCTGTAGCACTTTCTCTTCTGAGCTAAGTTTGTTACAGGACAATTGCCCTGTTATTGAACACTTCGACGCCACTACATTCATTGAAAGTGAATTGAATATAAATTTATACGACGAATTCCAGCAGTTCGATGAAAATCCTTTTAAAGCTGCCAGCATTGGGCAGTGCCATTTGGCCACCTTGAAAAATGGCAACGAGGTCGTCGTTAAAATTCAAAGACCAGGTGTACAAGAACTTATAAAAGAAGATCTTCTTTCAATTAAAGAAATACTGTCAGCACTATCAAATGCAAATTTGATCAACGAATACGACACCGCCATTTTCAACGAATCTGAAAAATACCTACTAGATGAGGTAAACTACGAGAAAGAAGCCAAAAACGCTATCACTATTCGGAACAACCTTTTACACGATCCCTCCATCATCGTACCTCGAGTCTCACGACGTTTGTCGAACAACAAAGTCCTCACCATGGAATATGTCAAAGGGCGCAAAATCTCTGAATTAAAAAATATGTCAAGCAAGAAAAAAGCTATCCAACTCCTGAATGATTGCTTTCTCAAACAATTCCTTCAAGACGGTATCATACATGGCGATCCTCACCCCGGAAATCTAGCATACTCGAAAGGAAAATTGATCCTATATGACTTTGGAATTCTAATTGATATAAGCAAGATTATGCAAGACAGTTTCGACAAAGTCGTTATGAGTGTCTTTCAAAATGATGCAAAACAATTAACCGATATTCTTCTCGAAGCAGACCTAATCATCCCAACCGGGAACAAAGCCGATATAGTGTACTTCTTCGATGCAATCTTTACATCGATATCCCCCGCAGACCAGAAATTAGATTTCAACTTTAAGAATTCGATCCGTGTCTTACGAGAATACGGGTTTGACGATTCAAACAGGCCGTTCACCTTAAAAAACGACGTTATTTATCTTGGTAAATGTATTTCACTTCTCGATGGACTGTTTCGCGACCTCGACCCTGAATATGATCCAGTCGCCCTCGTTAAACCTTTCGTAGATGAAAAGGTGAACAGCACAGAGGTCGATTTCGATTGGAGTCACGTATTACAAATCCCTAGTAAGGTTCAAAACATAAACTCAGCCATGTTATCCGTCGAAAAAACGACCTTCAGCATGAAAGCTAAAACAAAATCTATCTCTGCCGAGTTGAAAACAACCCAAATTCTCGTCATCGTACTCATCGTATCAATCATGATGAAATAACAGATTACATTCCGGTGGATCCAAATCCACCAGATTCTCTATCGGTCAAATCTAACTCATCTACTTCTACAATAGCCGGATTTGAAATTCGCTCGATGATCAATTGAGCAATTCTACATCCCTTTGGCAAAATAACAACATCCTTTCCAAAATTGTTGAGGATAACTTTCACTTCACCAGTATAATTCCGATCAATCACTCCGGCATTGATGAAGACTCCCTTCGTACTGAGTCCTGATCTTGGAGCAATACGCCCGTATGTTCCAACCGGAACCGTGAATGCAATGCCCGTGCTTACTACTTTGATGTCACCTGGGGCGAGTGAGACATCTTCATTTGAATAGATGTCAAATGCCGCATCATCAGCATGCTGTTTTTCAGGTATTTGGGCAGCATCACACAATTTCTTCACTTTCAAAATATCGTGTTGCGTCCACATTTTGAGGATTTGAGACGTGTGACTTGATGAACGAAATAGTATTTCCTTTAGTGAACCTCGAGATCTAATATTCATAATTCAAATTCCAGGGAGGTTTGAAATATCGTGCGCAAGGCATCGTGTTATCACTTCACTATCGTGCGACCATGTACTGTTTAGAAATTTTGCGATATATCGGAGACAGGTACGAGGCGCGTGCTCTCGGCGGGATCTTCGAACACGTCGGGTACGAACACCGCGTCGATCCGTCGACGGGGCATCGCCTGGTACTCCTCTTCAAAACGAAGAAGAAGGCTGCTCAGCATTACGACGAGAACTACGGAGACGCGATGCGCCCACTCAACGCGCATAGCACATGGCGAAGCGACTGGCACCCGGTGACGAAGCTAGCGTACGCGGTCCGCGAAAACCACGGAGTCGTGGCGGGATGCCCCTAGCCAGAATATAGGAGTGTTTTTTTTTTGAAAGTCGCACAAACAAATAAAAAAACTAGGTAGTCTCCAAGTCGACGACAAAACCTGTCACAGTCGCCGCCACCCGCAAGTCGAAACATTGCGCTTCAACTGTTAAAGCGTGGGAGAAGAAGTTGACGGGCGTAGACACAGCAGGCCTCGCCGCAGTGGCCGAAAAGCTCGGCTTACGTAGAGGTCTTTAACCCGCATCCCTCTGAACCGCGCAAACCCTATATTCTGGTGGAGAGAGAGACGCGACTTCTCTTGGTCAAGAAGGGGGTGTTAGCCCGTGACAGCTGGGGCGATTATCGACCAACTCCCTCCCGACATGATGCGTGACGTTGGAGGGGGTGCACCGGAGCTGGAAGAAGACATAGGTCTGTCTGGGTCAGAGAAAATTGTGAAAATCGAAACCCTCGCCAAAGATTTCGAGAACGCTGTATCCAAAAAACTCTGGTCGAGTAAATACGCGATAATCGACGATTCTAAACACGCGGAACCAATTGCCAGTGTTCTACTTCAGGTTGACAAAAGCGCTCGAAAGAGGCTCACCATCCAACAAATCATCGTCAAAGGTTCGTTCAGAAGACAAGGCGTGGCCAAAAGAATTTTGGACGAATTGAAGAAAGCTTGTGTGGGAACGGAAAGAGTCGCACATGTCCAATCCGCATCAGGGGACGGGATGAAAGAGCTTCTCCTACGAAGTGGGTTCAATGCCGTAGAGCATTGCTCGTTCGACTACGTATGGGAGTGGAATGCGAACAACCCGTTAGAGGAGTCAGAAGAGGAGGATACACGTAACGGTCGCCGACGCGTATCTCGTTTTATAATTCAGGGGTGATCATCTTCATCTCTTTTTTCTTCCTCTTCTTCCTCTTCTTCCTTCTCGCGCATACACTCGAGCAACGCGGTACGCACAAACGGCTTATACCCCGATCGGAACACCTTGTCGTCATCCCATACTTCTCGGAAGTTGCACGCGAGCTCCTCGAGCACGT
>Ga0181413_1000107_pt1 | contig 21766 bp, 18 predicted proteins | sample 36SPOviralmetaG_FD_130111 | JGI IMG/M metagenome (GOLD analysis project Ga0181413, IMG submission 130111) | Marine viral communities from the oligotrophic San Pedro Time Series (SPOT) site, San Pedro Channel, CA, USA - 36 SPOT_SRF_2012-09-28 | ecosystem: Environmental > Aquatic > Marine > Strait... | reverse complement strand
GAGACTAAGAAATTTTCTCCATCCTTCATCACTTTTGCGAATTTTAAAGGGTCATTTGAATATGTTTTTATCAGATATTTACCATATTTTTTATTTATATAGTTTTGTCTTGCAAGTATTCTGTGCTTAGAGGGTAATTTAACTATTCTTATAATAACCGATTCATTCTCTTTCAATAATTTTTTAACACTCTTTAACCACAATTTAAGTCCATCGTATATACCACCCATAAAACGATTTTTTTTCATCAACCCTTTCCATTCAGAATATAAATCTTTAGTAATTTCACTTAAAGGGGTATTATTAAAGATTTCAAAGTTTCCATATGTTTTCTCTATTGAATGCGGTTTTTGCCTATAATTTGTTAAACCACCGAAATCAAATGCTGGATGTTTATATTCGTTATCCTCTTTTGAAAAACCAGATGTTACTAAATCTAATTTATTTTTACCAATATGATATAATTTTATTTTTTTCTTTTCTGAATAAGTTTTCTTATCTGAACCTTTCTTTGCTACTTTTAAAAACATGTAATCAAAATCTGCAAAAATTATATATTTACTTTGTTTTACATATGTAACAGAATTATTTGTAGGAAATAGAGTAGTTTTTTTGTGTTTTTTATCATATAAATCTTCAATTATTTTATTTTCCCATTTATCATATTCACTTTTAATTACATACTTCATATTATATTTATAATATATTTATAATATTTAATTTATATAAAGATATAAACATTTATATAAAATATAATATAATGATTACTTTCATATATAATAGTAATAACATCGATGTAAGCGAAGATATCACTATACTTGATTTAAAAAATAATATTATCAAACAACTTAATATTACTAGCAAATATATTGATATTCATATATTAATTGATAGACCTATTAGACAACTAGGTAAGTTTACTTTAGAAAAAGGTATTTTACCTAGAGGTTATGATATATATCAATTATCTAAGTACGGTCTAGATAATAAAAAAATAAATATTGATATTGTTCCTATTGATAATTATAAACCATTTGTTAAGAAAATATATACTAAACCTAATAATAATAATAATAATAATAATAATAATAATAATAATAATAATAATTTTGATTTAAAATCATTAGAAGATTTTCCAACCTTATGATTTTGATTTTATAATTCTTTCTATATTCGATTTTGATTTATTATTAATTTTACTTTTCTTTTTCTTTACAATATTTATATTGTAAGTACCATCTTCATTTATTTCTATACAACTTATTTCTATTATTTTTTCACTATCAATATCATAATTAATACAATTCTTTTTATTAAACACACCATTATTAAAATATGTAATTATTTCATTTTCTTTTAAATTATTTAATTTACTATATTCTTTTAATTTACAAATTTTACATCCTCTTTCTAATTTAATCCATGGTTTATTATATATTGATTTTATATCATCCTCTAGACAATTATTTATCATATCTTCATTACTTATTTCACTCTCTTTTGATATTTGGTTTTCTTTTTCAGTTGCAATTGGTTTTAATAATGATTCCATTATATTATATATAGTTAGTTCTTTAAATTATATTATATTATATTATATAATGGATGAAATTACCGATACTGTTAATTTTTCTGGATTTGATGGAAAAGATAAGTTACGCCCTCCTATGTTAGATGTTAAAAAACAAAGTGAAACTAGAGATTTTATAAATTATAAAATAAAAACATATAGTAAAAACAATAATTATAGAGCGGATTTTATGAGTGGAATTGATAGTTTTATATATTGTGATGAAGATATTAATATAAAATTACCAAAAAAAAAGTATATGATTAAAGGTAAAAAAAAAAAGTATGCTTATGTTATGTCTATATTTCCTAATCCAAGTAACGGAGAAGTTGGATATTTAGATGGATGTTTATTAGCTGCTCTTGGTTTAAAAAAACAAAATACTAATGCCGATGTTATTTGTATGATTACTCCCGATATTAAAAAAAATATTATTGATAAATTAGAAATAGTATTTGATAAAGTTATTAAAACACCATATATTGCTCCATATGATAAAGGTCACAATACTATTATGATGGATCCTAAATTATTTGAAAAGTGTAACTATGATGTTAATCACCCCTTTAATTATGTATTTCATAAATTACATATATTTAATCCCGAATATTTTCCCTATGAAAAAGTTTGTTATGTTGATTCTGATTTAGTACCATTAAATTATTATGATTCGTTATTTACTTTAGATACACCTGCGGGATGGTTAGAATATAGAAAAAAGGCACCCTATCTAGAATCACATGTTTGGGATAGATGTGATTTTGTTAAACATGGTGAATTAATTCCTAAAATACTTACTGATATTGATAAACCCGTTGGTGCCGATATTAATGCAGGATTATTAGTTATATCTCCCGATAAAAATGAATATGAGCAAATGATTGATGAATTAACTTCTCCTATAAAAGAATGGATGGGAAAAGGTAAAAATCATATTGGATTTTTTGATTTCGATTTAAGTAATCCAAATAAATCTAAATATATTGATAAATCTTATTGTTATCCTGAACAAAATTATTTAACTAAAAGGTATTCTGGGAAATGGCACTATATAGAGTTTGCTTTCGCTAGTTGGTCTTTAGATCCATGTAATTCTATGGGAATACATATGGCTGCGTTTAACCCTAAACCATGGTTCTCTCAACCAGCGGGATTACAATTAAAAATTAGTAACTCTGAAACACCTTACAAGAATAATAGAAAAATACCATTAATATTAGATCAAAATCAAACTAATAAAAATTATGAAAATATTTCTGTTTCTTATGAAATATTTAATGAAATAGTTTTATGGGGTTATATTAAGTACCCTAAATTATCTAGTTTTCTTTTCAATAACACTAAAATTTATGGTCCTAAAATATCTTTTGGTTCGAATATATTTAAAAAACTATCTAATAAAAAAAATATTGAATATAAAATATTTCAGAATTTTAAAGTTAATGAAGATTTATTTAATAAATTATCCGATTCACAAAAAAATATAGTTAAATTAATTAATAATTATAAATATTATAAAAATAAAATAGATAAGACCCCACATTGTTTAACTTTAAAAAAAATAAGGAAAAATAAAAAAAGTAAAATTACAAAAAGTAAAATTAAAAAAAAGTAAAATAAAAAAGTAAAATTAAAAAAGTAAAATTAAAAAAAGTAAAAAAAAAATATATATTATAATAAATGGCTATGGAAGATGCATTAGTTATTGGAGGTTCTGTACTCTCTGCAATTGTTGTATTGGTTATTTTAGGTGCGGTTATTCGTAAGAATAATCAGAAACCACAGTATGAAATTCTCCGCGAGGAGCGGGGTCCTAGACAATATTCACAAACAAATCTTAGAGAGCGTTTAATTGTTAAGGGCGGTCGCCATTGCGATGCTGCTAAGAGACGTAAATCAAAAAAAGGCAAAAAAAGGTCTAAAAGGTCTAAAAAATCTAAATAAATAATATAATATAATATAATATAAATATGATGGGTGAAGAAGTTGTTGCGGCAGTTATTGCAGGTTTAATTGGTACAATGATGGCCTTTGGTTTACAAAATACAATGGGTTCTGATACTAGTTATAAAAGGAAAAGTACTAGAGCTAAAAGAAGAAGTCAGAGAGATAAAGGGATGGATTATGATCCTCCTATTAAAAAGAATCCTTTATATATTAAACTCAAGGAAGAAAAAGAAAAATCATCTCGCGAACTTGAGCGAGTTAATGATAAATTAGAAAAATTAGAAAGAGAAAAAGCAGATCGGTTAGCGGAACAGGAAAAAAAAGTAAAACAATCAGATACTACAAAGGGAAATTATGATTCTTTATCATTTGATGAATTACAAGAGATGGTTAATATTTTAAAAATGAAATATAAAATTAATACCGATACAATCGGTTCTAATCCTACCAAACCTGCTTATATTAATGTTTTAAAATTATTTAATGAAGGCAAATTAACACCAAAAGCCCCAGGCGAATTAATACCAAAAGCCCCATCCCCCCCAGAAAGTACCCCTTCCGATATAAAGCGTACATCTGGTAAAAGTCTTAAAACAGAACTTGAGGAGGCAGTACAACAGCGCACCACAGAGCCGTCAGATACCCCAGAGAGTGTATTGCTTAGTGCTGCCGAGCGACAGGGCAGAACAGTTAAAGAAGGAAAAATTGGTACGAGACATCAAAATCCACTTTTTGGAGTGACCCTTGGGGATGAAGATACTACCGATGAAGAAGCGGAGGAGGATCCTTATAAAAATCAGCTTCCGCCGCCGAATTGTTCCGAGTTAAAGCTCCCGGGATGTCAATGGGAGAGGGGGTGCGATGAGGAAAGTGACGATGACGGAGGAGACAGTGTATGTGTCAATCCCGAGCGCAACAGACAGGACGAGGCTATAGATATTCAGCAATCTGAAAGTCTAGGTTTCGAAGTTTTAAAAACAGATACAGGTATACCATACTTTTCTAAAGATGGTATAACTTACTGGTCTATTCCTGCAGTGGATGGAGGTAGTAGAAAAGGGTACCCTAAACGTAAAAATAAACGTAAAAGTAAAAATAAACGTAAAAGTAAAAATAAACGTAAAGTAAAAAAATAAAATATAATATAATATAAATGTTAGACAATCTTAAAAAGCATCCACAATATAAGGAGGCGTTACAAATGGCAAATAATATGACTCCAGAACAAAAAAAAGCATTAATGAATACACCTATCGCAAAAAATATTATGAAAAGTTTAAATTTGGACCCTTCTAAGGTTACTGGTGGTAAATTATCTAAAAAGCGTAAATCCAGACGCAGGACTAAGAAAGGTGGCAAATTATCTAAAAAGCGTAAATCAAAACGCAGATCCAAGAGGAGATAATTTAAATTAATATTCTAAAATTTATAAATAATTTTGATTTATTATCATTAAATATTATGATATCTTCAAAATAATCTCTTATAAATAAATAATAATAACTATTTTTACTATAAATTATAAATATATATAATTTATTTAAATCATTACAAGATATATTAAAATTTAAGTTAAAATTTTCATTTAATAACCTTATATCTATATATTTTTTATTTTTAAAATAAGTTAATTTATTATTTTTATTAATATAATTATTTATTTTTATTATTATTTCATTTTTATTAGGTAAATTGTTAAATAATATTTTTAAAAATTTATATTCATTTTTATTTATTATTATTTTATAAATATTATATAATATATTATAATCTAGATCGTCAAATATAGGTAAATAGTAATTTAAATCATATAACAAATCATATTTTTCTTTCTCTTCTTTATCTGATAATATATGGTAAGCTTCATTTATAGACTTAAATTTATCTTTATCATTATATTTATCTGGATGATATTTGATTGATAATTTGTAATATTGTTTTTTTAAATTTATATATGGAGAATATCTAGATATTTCCATTATATCATAATAATCTTTCATATAAAATTATTATAATATTATTTTAAATAGATTATTTACGTTTAGTTACTCTTCTTTTAGTTTTACGGCGACTACGTCTTTTCCCACCTCTTTTAGTTTTACGGCGACTACGTCTTTTTCCACCTCTTCTTAGCCTCCCCTCTTCCATTTTAATCTGTTGATCTAATTCATATATTTTTTTTTGTATTTTGGCTTTATCCTTCTTATTTTTTTTTATTTCTTTCATTTTTTTTTTAATATCCGATGGTATTTGTTCATTTAGACAAACCTTGATTTTTTCTCCCGTAGGTGGTTTATATTCTTCCTCAATACCATATCCGTATAAACCAGTACACGGTGCTATACCTTTTGGTGCCGGCCGTCCCTTACTTGTTTTATCAGCGACATGCTTTGAGAACCACTTATCTATTTTTTTAGTTAGAGATTGTCTTTTTTCATCTAGAGTACCAATTTCCTCTTTCAGTTTTTGTATTTCTCGTTTAATAGGTTCAATCTTTTTTTCTGATTCTATTCTAACAGCAGCATTCAATATTTCTTTAATAACACCATCGTATAAATATGATAGCCCACGTATAAGATCTTCTTTTTTTAGTGTTGTGTAATCTACATCTCCATCCATCGTTTCCTCAATGAAACTTTTCACCTCCGAGACGTCAAATAAACGATGCATGCCACGAAACCCTTCAATAGCTTCTCTGAGTTCATCTTCAGTTAATTTTTCAAGTTCTTTTATTCTGGATTTTGATATTTTATAACTTCGGCAAAAGTTATCTATGCATGCCTCACCTGTATCACAATCATTATTATCTGTGCAACTATTACTTCCTACTTCAGCATTATCTTCAAAACCTACACTTTTTTTCGTTGCCATATTTATATATATAATATATTTTTTTATATTATATAATATGGATAAAGCAGGTAATTTAGTTGATAATTATATAAAAAGGTTAAGTAGAATTGCACCATTACTATCTGATAGAGAAATAGAAGACGCCTTAATAGCCCAAACCTCTAATTTAGCAAATATTCCTCTTACTAGGTCGAATGAAGGGGCTACAAGGTTAGGTTTATTACAACCAGAACCAGAACCTCAACCCACTCTAGAAGATTTTTTACAACCAGAACCTCAACTTCAACCCACTCTAGAAGATTTTTTACAATTTGAATCAGGACCGGATCCTAATAGTTATAGAGAAGAATATTTACTACAATCAATACCTAATGTACGAGATTTTGAAAGGCAACTTAGGGCACAGCCACCGCTACCATCTTCAAGTTCTCCTTTTTTAGATTTTAAACCCATAGATAGTGATTTAGATAGCCCAGGTAGAGTTAACCCCAGTATTGAAGTAGATACTAGATATCAATGTACCGGGGATGTATGTCCAAGTGGTGCATATATACCTACTAGTTATAAAGAAATTAGTGATTTAATGGATGATTTGGAGGATTTATCAAGAAGGCATCGTTCTAGATTAGGAGGGCGTAAAAGAAGAAATAAAACTTACAGGAAATATTAACATTTCCTTTGCTAAATCAACCGCTTCTTCTTAAATATATTAGGTATATTCTTTTGAAGTTTTCTACGTATTCTAAATTGTTTATTGAAGTTGTCTTTATCATCTTCAAAAATTTCATATAAATCATTTCTTTCTTTTATTCTTTTTTTTATATCCGATGGTATTTTTTTATCTAGACATACCTCTTTATCTGGCCCCGGTTCTGGTTCCATGTCCCAATCAGGGTATGTACCCGAATAAGTTGCAAAACACGGTGTCATTCCCCTTTCTTTAATATAACCATCGCTTGTGAAATCAGTTACATGCTGCAGGAACCATTTATCTATATATTTTGTAAGTTTATTTATCTCAAATTTTAAATCTTCTATTGATAGTTCGCTTTCTATCATTGAAAGTCTATTTTCAAGTGCAGATTCGATAAATTTTACATCAGCCTTGGTATATGGGGCAAAACCAGTATTATTACTATTATGTTTTTTAATTAGGTATTTCAATTTAGTATTTAAATCCTTATAAAATAGATCCATATCATCCATTTCTTGTTCTTCAACAAATATTTCTTCATAAAGTTCATAGATATATATACCATCTTCCGTTATTTTTTCTGCTTCTTTTTTTGCCCTTTCTGCTTCTTTTTCTGCCCTTTCTGCTGCTTCTTTTTTTGCTGCGGCGCGTCTCCTTTCTTGATCTGCTTCTTCTGCCTTAATACGAGCTTTTTCTTTTTCTTCTGCTGCTTTATCTTGTGCTTTTTCTGCCTTAATACGAGCTTTTTCTTTTTCTTCTGCTGCCCTGTCTGCTGCTGCTGCTGCTTTTGCTTCTTTTTCTTCCCTTTCTGCTGCTTCTGCTGCTGCTGCTGCTGCCCTTTCTGCTGCCGATTGTGTTCTATCTGCCCTTTCTGCTGCCGATCGTGTTCTATCTGCTATTTTTTTCGCCTTTGACCGTTGTTCCATGGCAGCTCGCTCAGCAGCTTCTGCCTCGGCGAGTCTTGCTTTAAGCTCATCCAGTGACTGTGTTGATGTACTACTCGTATTTTGTGTCGTTGCTGGTTTAGCTACCGGTTTAGCTACCGGTTTAGCTACCGGTTTAGCTACCGGTTTAGCTTCTGGTTCCGTCGCTGGTTCCGTTTCTGGTTCCGTTTCTGGTTCCGTTTCTGGTTCCGTTTCTGGTTCCGTTTCTGGTTTAGCTTTTTTTTCTTTTTTTTCTTTTTTTTCTTTTTCTCTCTTCCTTTTCTCTATTTGTGATGCTAATATTATACCACCTATTAATATAATTATTAGTAATAATGCACCGGCGGCACCTCCTCCCTTTTTCTTCATATATATTATATTATATTTTAAAATTATTTGATTTTTCATTTATACTTAATATAGCATTTTTGAAATCACCAGATATATCTGGAACTGCATTATCTATTGATTTAAAATTATTAGTATTATTAGTATTAGTATTATTAGTATTAGTATTATTAGTATTAGTATTAGTATTATTAGTATTAGTATTATTAGTATTATTAGTATTCCCCTTATTTTCCCATGATATAAGTAATATATTTGGTTTAAAATATACTAAATCAAACTCATTATTTTTTAAATTAATTACCAAATATTTTAATAATTTTTTAAAATCATAAATTGGTGTACCTAATATAAATTTTGGGACAGTGTATGTACAATATGTTATGTTTTTTTTAGATTGATTAATTATTCTTTGATGTATCATTCTAAGTACTTCATCAAACCTTTCTCTTTCTCTTGATTCTTTTAAATTTGAAGTATGAAATAAATCTTGTATGTTTAAACGGCTCATTATTATTATTTACTAATATAATATTATGAAAATTGATACGTTAATATTGTGTGGTAATGCAGAAAAAGCATTATCTTTCTTAGGTAGTTTAACAGCTTTATTTGAAAAAAAAATAATTAAAAAAAAATTTAAAAATATAAAACATATAATATGTGTATCAGGTGGTGCATTAATGATTACTGCTACACTTTTACTATTATTTAATAATTATAATGTAAATCAAATAATACATATATTATTAAAATTAGATACTAATCCTAAATTAGATTTTAGTGATATAAAATTAGATGACATGGTAGATATGTTTTATATTTATAAAAATGATGATCTAGTAAAATATCATAAAAGGATTATTAACGTTTTTTATGGAAAAGAGGATTTAACTCTAAAAGAACTATACGATTTTGTTCCTATAAAGATATCCGTAAAAGTTTTAAATTTAACAGATAATAAAACTGAATATATTAATTATAAAAATAATCCGAATTTTTCTTTATTAACATTATTAAAGGCGACATCTTGTATACCTATCATATTTAAACCCATTTTATATAATAATAAATATTATATTGACGGGGGTACACACTGTTCTATTCCTATTGATTATTGTAAATCTAAAAATTATCTAGTACTAATGTATAAATCTTATAATGATAATATATATCCTAATATAAGTTTATCTCAATATATTAAAAAATTAATTGAAACACAATTAGATTCTATTATATATGATAGATATATTAAAGATAATGATAGAATAATATATATTAAGTTTAATTTATCAACTGAATTATTATATAATAATGTAGAAGATAAAAAAAAATGATAATATACGGATATAATGATTCTATTAATTATTTAACAAGTAGAACAAACTGCTTGGGCAAAATCTAATGTTGCTCTTGTACCTGTACAAAACTTTTGCGCAATTTCGGGACGTACCAAACACATCATTATATATTTTGTACCTCTATTATCTTCTGTTAATATTTCATCCGATTTATAATAATCTAATATTTTTAATATTTTTATTTTTTCGTATGATCCTTCATCCCTTACTTCTGTACTAAATATTGATTTTTTAGGCATGTAAGAATATAAATTAAAATCCACATTATTAGAATAGTTTCCAACATAACTTATTAAGTTTATTTCCATCCCACTATAAGCAGTACAGCCTCTTATGTAAAATTTACTCTTTTTATGTGTATAGTTATTTGGTTTATTTCTCGGATATGCTATTATATTGTTTTCTATATTTGGTAATTCTTTATATATTGATTCATCATTCGCATATTTTAAATATATTCCTTGTAGATTTTTTAAAATATCTCTCACTTTTCTTAAATAATCTAAATTTATTATTTCAGGGGTATCTTTTAAAAGCTTATATGATAAATAAAAATTTAACCATAAAGTGTAATAATTTACAGTTAATGTTTTATCACTCATAATTGCTACGTTTATTTCCAAATATTTTATAATTCTTTCATATATATTAATCTCCATATATAATTCCTTACTTTTAGTTCTTTGTTTTTGTTTTGATGTTAATATTTTTTTAAAAATATCAAATATTATCGTATTCGTAAATTTTTGTGGTATATATTGTGTAAGATCAGTTTGTAAAGTTCTTTTCATTTCGTTAAAGAAAATCATTGAAGGATCTCTAGTTTTAAAATACCTTTTTGATTTTTCTATTAGTATCGGTACATTTGACTCTTCACTTCCGATATCAAAACTCTCGTCATTTGTAATAATATTATCATTATATTCATTATCACTCATATTAATACCATAGTTATTAGCTATTTTCATTATTTTTTCTTTAATCCACTTATTACCATTTTCATTCGCATCCGTCGTTGACCCCGCGTATCTCTGGCTATCCCTGTAAGCCTTTGATACGGCGATGTATTTCATTATACCCGTTCTATCATCGGCCATCATGTTAAGTGTATTCCAATCGGTGTCATCCGAAAAGCGTTCTCTACTCGCATTATTTAATTGTTTAAACAAATAATAAAGTTCGTCAAGGGATTTGTTTATATCTCCTGTTGTAACCTTATTATATATATACCTTTCATTTTTGTTTATTTCTAATTCCTGCATAACTTCTTTATTCATATCTTCATCCTTAACTATGGATGGATGTCTATCATTTTTTTTCTGGAAATATTGTGTTATATGGTTAACAGTCTCGTTAATAAATATACCTTCCTTTATTAGTTGCTCGAACTCATCATAATCCACCATAATTATTTCATGTTCATCACTTATGGCCCACTGTTGTCCAGATTTTTCAGATTTAAATACACATTTATAATAATTGTTTTCTCCTTTTTTGTAGTAATATACGCGGGGGGGTTCATAATTAAATTTTAATTCTGTTATACCCGATTCAACGGTATTTTTCCCCCTTATGATTAGATCTAATGATTTTTCAACGCTTGTTCCAAAATTATTAGTTGTTTGATATTGAGAATCATATAATACTGCTGTATATTCATCATATAATCCATTCAATATTATACTGTTGTATATATAATTATATAACAGAGAATATAATTCTTGTAATGTGGTTTCATTATCTTTTAAAACAGTAGCCTTATACTTTAGATAATCAATTGACGCTTCATTCCTTACAGTTGCTATAGTTGTTCCAAGACTATGTATTTTTTGGGGTATATATTCTATTTCTACATCTGATTTATTATATATATCTCCATTGTATATTTGAAACGTTTCTAAATATTTTAAGTAATAATATTTATTGGGGAGATTTTCACCACTATTTTTTATTTTTATATTATTTAATATTTTATTTAAAAGGGATCTAATTGATTTTAACTTTTCTTCAGGGTTTTCAGTTAGAATACCTGTATCATCTATACCTTCTATTTTAGAAACCCCTTTACCATAGTATATTATTTCTTTAATATTATCTAGTAGTGATAATGCAATACCTGTATCTAAATATTCGTTTTTTATTACATTATTCATATTACTATTTTTATTAGCACCCACCAGCTTCATTGTAAATAATGCCTTCTTCGGCTTCACCCCCTTCCTATTGGCCGGCTTTTCACGATCAATGACTGTGGCAAATACCGGATAATCAAAGTACACTATATTTTTCTCATCATTATAATATGTTGCACACTTTTTTAATGCATTAAATTGGCGATCCGTAAGAGAAGTGAGTAGATTCCCGGTCGCTTCATGCAATCGAGTGTACCAGCCTTTTTCATTCTGGGCCTTCATCTTGAGCGGCTGGTAGTGACTATATGTATTGTATTGTATTGGCGCTTTTAGTGGTTTCCAAAAAAAATTACCAAATTGATTCAATTCTTCAGAGATTCCTTCTTTTTCATTTTGCATATTCATTTTTGATATTTCAACCCAATCTTCATTTGCGTCGTACAAACCAAATCTGTTTGAATATAAATAACTGGCTATATTTTGATCTCCCCAATACATGTGCTCTAATACACTTTCAAAATGATTATATAATTTGTCAGGTATACTTCCTTCACCATCAACCAATTGTTCTATAGTTATATCTTTATATTTAGTAGCGCATCCATTTTTTAGATAGTCATTCTCTAATCTTGGATTAATTTTATTTCTCATATCCATAAATGGAAATATACTAATTGCTATTTCAAATGGATTTTCTATGCCCGCCATGTCTACAAATGTTAAGTAGTTTGTAGTTTCACTCCCCTTTTCCTTTTTATATCCAATTTCTATAAATAAATGACTTCTAGAACTCTCTGGATTATTTGGCGTAGATTTTATTGTTTTTAAAATGTTTTTTCTTTTTTCTTCTACTTGATCTAATAAGGTGTCTAGATCATCACTATCTTCATCCCATTGTATTTTGTCAGCATCATCATCGCCTAATATTTCCCCGTCTTTTATTTCACGTCCTTCATTTTTATAAAGTGTACGTATTTGAGAGGTTACTTGATCTTGTTTTTTATTGTAATCTAAAATACCATATAATTCATAAACTGATGCTATAAAGACTTTCCCATCAGTTTCTTTTGCCCTATCTTTTAAATCATTGTAAGCATTTTTTATTAAAGGGGTTTGTTTATCACTCTTACCCCCCTTTAACAAGGTAAATGTTTTACCAGAACCGGAATAACCATATCCAAATATTATAATATTATATCCATTACTCACTTGTAACAATGCACCTTTTAACCCCTTTGTTGATGTATTATATCCACTACCCGAATCTAATTGTTTTATTTTATTACCTTTTTCATAATTCATACCCTCATATATGTCCTTATTCTCAGCCTCATTATCAAATACTGAATAAAAATCTCCATATGTATCTGTAATACCATATTCTCCCATATTTATTTCTTCAGTATTATCTGTTTTGTTATAGTCTTCTCCTTTTTGAGCACCTTGTTTAATTTGGTTATATAATTCCAATATTGACCCTTCTTGTTTGTCTTTTAACCCGTCTATCTTTTTTGAAAATTTCTTATCTTTTAATTCGCGTGTGTATATCATATCATAATCACATAAATTATTTAATACTATTCGGGGGATTTTTTCCATGCCCATATAACCTTCATCTTCTTTAACAAAATTATTGCGTGCCTGAACATATGAACGATTTTTATTTTCTGTTTTTAATAAACTATATTCATTTAATTTTATATATACTCTAACTGCACCCGACAAATCTTCGTATAAGTTTATGAAATAATCCGATATATTACCCGCATCTAACAATCGCTTGAATTTTCTTTCCTTACCCCTATAATCATTTATTAATCCACATAAGTCTTCTGCTTGTGTTAGTAATAGTTTCGAATCGTCAACAGTCTTCCTATTAAGTTGAGCATCTAATGCAACCACCTTTTCATTAATTGTTTTAACAGAACTACTTAATTCACTTTCATTTAATAGATCTTCCTTTATTTTTGTATATATAATATCTATAATTGTACCGGGACTTTTTGTTTTATCTATACTTATGCCTCCCTCAAATATATCTTCTAAACCAAACCCTATCAAGTTTTTTATTTTATCACCACCAGAATATTGTATTGTTTCTTTTAATTTTTTGTATGGCACTTCTAGATGTATTTCTATCGCATCTTGTATCATCTTTTCTTTACCTTCATAACTTTTTTTAAACGTAGTTAAACTCTTTAGAGCTCTTTCATTACGATGTTTTTTATAGAAATAAGGGTGATATTCTTCACATTCATTCATACTATACTGCCCTATTTTTAATAATTTATAAAGTTCCTCAATGATGGGTTGTAGTTCCTCAGTAAATCCTTTAAAAGCCCCCCTCCCTCCTCCTACCATTTTTCTTTTTGAAACATATTTAGTTACTAAATATAACATTAATAGTATTATATATAAACAATTTGTTCTTTTTTTTTTTAGTGTTTTTTTCATTGTAATATTATATATTATATTATAATTTATTTTCTTTCATCTGGTTTTAAATAATTTAATTTTAAATAATCAAATATATCCTTTTCACATTTAAAAATTTTATCTATTTTTTTATTATCTTTTATATTTTTAAGTCCATGTTCACTTATACTTAAACCTCTATCATTACAATATTTTCTTAACTGTTTATTAAAATTGTTTGATCCTGTAAAGTGTAACAAAGCAAATGCTGCTTCATTAGGCTTTGTTAGTAATATATCTATTCTTCTATTTATACCCTTCTTATTTAATCTACATATACCATTATATTTTTTATTACCATATGATAAATGTTCTGTTAAATATCCAGATTCATTTAATTTTGTTATAAAAGATTTAAATATATCACTATCATTTGTATTTATTAAGACATCTATATCTCCACATAACTCTTCTCCCCTTCTATATGATCCTGTTATTATTAAATTAGCAGTTTTATCTATTGATGATAAAATATTATTTAAATAATTCGAGTGTTTATCTATTTCAGATCTAGGTATTTTTTTACTTATTTCTTCGTGATATTTTAAACCAATCTGTTGTTGTATATTTAAATATTCTTCTATTTTATCACACCCCCTTAAATCTTCTATATTTTTAAAGCCCGCATCTATCAGTTTATTTGCACATTGAGGTCCTATACCCGATATCTTTAAAAATTGATTTCTTGGATCTGTCTTATTTATTTTATCAATGCCCTCACACGTTTTATTGTTTATTAGAGATATGATTTTTTCATATATTGATTTACCTATATTATCTAAATTACGAATATTTTTGGGTGTTAATTCTATATCATTTGTTATATTGGATTTTAAAGACTTTATTGCTTTATCATACGCACTTGATTTATACCTGTCATTATTTACTAAATAATATTCTTTGAAACCATTTAATATTGTTATTATATAATTTCTATTTTCTACTATGTTTTCACTATAATTTATATTTATATCTGTTCTTATTCGGTCATATCTTGGAAACCTTGGTAAACCATTCTCTGTTATACCAGAATATTTAAAAGTAACTATTGTACCTACTGGGTGTGTATTTAAATAATTTTCTCTAATATTATCATCCATTCCCGATAAATGTATCAGTTTCCCTTTATCTATTACATGATTATCTCCGAAATTTAAAAGGGGGTGACATATAAAGGCACCTAGTTTACCTTCATTTTTTGTACCACTCTTTCCTCCCTTATAATCTATTATAATCCCTTCTGCATCATACTCCGGTTTAATTTTTAACATACTATTGGATCTTTTATATTCATACACCGATTCGGGATCTTTTATTATTAAACCCTCACCATCCATTGATAATACCTTTTTATACATATTTATTAGTTGATCTTTTGATTTTATTTGTGTTTGTGTTGTATATATTATAGGACATTTCAATTTATTAAACGGTTCTGGTAATTTCGTTCTAGATTCATTCCAATTAGATTCTATTACCTTTACCAACTCTTTTAATTTTAGTAATCTGTTCTTAAATATATCATCTATAGATGGTATATCATATAATTTATATTTTACATTTAACCAATCACCTGCACTTGCTTCTTTCTTTCTTACCTTTCCCATCTCTTGAAAATTATATCTGTCTATCCATAATTCTCCATCTATTTTTACACCTTTCGGTAATATTTCTCTATACCAATCGGGTAAATGATACTCTTTGCCATTTCTTGATATTAATTTTTCTCCATCCCAGATTGCCCGAAAACCATCCCATTTCTCTGATGCAAACCAATTTATATAATTATCTATTTCTTCTATATTGTTTAGTTCTTTCGCTAACATACAACTCATTTATAATTATTATTATTTTTAACTTTAAATTATTTTTAACTTTAAATTATTTAAGTTTATTATTATATTATTATATTATGGGTATCCCTTATTATTTTAAAAATTGCATAGATCAATTTAATGATATATATATACCATACACTAATTTTAATATAAATATTGATAACTTATTTCTTGATTTAAATTGTGCTATACACCCTTGTGCTAAAGGTGAAACTGATGAAGATATTATTATTCAAAAAGTTTTAAATAAAATTGATGTCCTTGTTAAATTAACTAATTTAAAAAAATTATTATTTATTGCTATTGATGGTGTCGCTCCTAAAGCTAAAATGATACAACAAAAACAAAGGAGATTTAGTAATCATAATACTGTTTGGGATACTAACGCTATTTCTCCTGGTACTCCCTTTATGAAAAAATTAAATAACGCTATCACCAATATTAAATATAATATTAAATATAATTTTAATATTATTATTTCTAATTCAGATATTCCTGGTGAAGGCGAACATAAAATATTTGATTATATTTATCACAATTCTATTAATGATATTAATATTGTTTATGGTCTTGATGCTGATCTTATTATGTTGTCTTTAATTCAAAATTCTAATATTTATTTATTAAGAGAAAAAACTGAATTTAATATTGAAAAGATTCATGAGGATTTTTTATATTTTAATATTAATAGTTTAAAAGAACAAATTTTTCAGAAAATATCATCATTATCTGATTATAAACTTGATAAAAATACTGTTATTTATGATTATATATTTTTATGTTTTCTATTAGGTAATGATTTTATACAACCACTTATATCATTAAATATTAGATATAATGGTATTAATAAATTAATTAATTATTATATTCAATTACAAAACGATTTCTTTGGAAAGTTTTATATTATTAATTTACAATCTTATAATATTATTCATAATTTACAGTTATTATTTAATAAAATATCTTATCATGAAAATAATGATATCCTTACTATTATTAATAAAAAAGATAAACAATTTATTAATAAGAATATTGATAATATTATTACTGACCGTTCTGATGAAAAAATTATTTTCAAAGATATCTCTAATTGGGAATTAAAATATTATAATTTCTTTTTTAATAATTCTCATATCATATTACCTAATACTAAAAATATGTTAAATAATGATATTTCTGATATTTCTTATAATTATGTAAAATCATTATATTGGATCTCTAATTATTATTTTAAAAGAAAAGTTTCTTGGAGGTGGTGCTATCATTACAATTTCTCACCTTCTTCTAAAGATATATATAATATTACACTAAAAACATTTGATTTTATTTTTAAAGAAGATAAACCTTATTCTACTAATCATCAATTAATACAAATACTACCAAAAAAAAGTTTTCATCTTCTTAATGATAATATTGTCAATAAACTTCATCAGTTTGATTATATGTATCCTACTAATTTTAAAAGAAATACTATATTAAAAAAATATATTTGGGAAGGTCACGGCTTTATACCTCTATTCACGGATAATGAATTAACCTCTATTGTATAATATTATTATTTTTTTATAATATAATATAAATGGAAGATAATCTATTAACCGTTGAATCTCCTATTGATACTGAGTTACCTCCCGTTGATACTGAATTACCCGTTGATAATGGTTCATCATCTAATATATTATTTTTTATAATGTTAATTACAGCTATATTGGTTCTAATATCTATACTCGTTTACTTTATTTATTATAGTGATACATCTGATATAGTTAAAGAAAAATATAATACTGCATTAACAAGGGACCTAAATAAAGATAAACAATGTATTATAGAAAAAACTCAAAATCTTAAATCTTCTTTACAAGATAATATTGATAAAGGTAAATCTAAATATGAAACTACTTTAAACCGTAGTTTTGATAAAGATAAAGAAACTATATCTACACATTTAAATACTGGTAAAGATAAAGTTGTAGATAAATTAAGGAATGTTATGCCTAATAATTCTAAATTTACAGGGGCATTAATTCCTAATAAACAAGGTCCGAACGATAAGCCGCGCTGTCGTCGAGGTGAGGACTGCGGTGGTCAGGTCTGGAACTCTTGCGGCACCTCGTGCCCGGACATCTGTGGCAAGCCAAGACCCGAGGCGTGCATAGAAAACTGTGTACGGGGATATCAGTGCCCCATTGGTCAGTGCTTCGATGAGACCGCCGGCGTGTGCGGCCGAGAAATCGTGAACGAGCCGCGCTGTCGTCTAGGTGAGGACTGCGGTGGTCAGGAGTTTCAATACTGCGGCGACTCGTGCCCGAGCATCTGTGGTAAACCAAGACCTGATAAGTGCATAAAAATGTGTCAGAGGGGATACCAATGCCCCATTGGTCAGTGCTTCGATGAGACCGCCGGCGTGTGCGGCCGAGAAATCGTGAACGAGAATCTTCGGAAAAAAGTACAAGAAGAAGTACAAGAAGAAGAAGAAGTTGAAGAAGAAGAAGAAGAGGTACAAGAAGAAGAAGTACAAGATGTACAAGAAGAAGAAGAAGTTGAAGAAGAAGTTAAAGAAGTACAAGAAGAAGTTAAAAAAGATTATTATATGGATTTGTTATTTGATTTTGGTTAAATATTTAATAATATATCAATTTTAAAATATATTTATATTTAATGAGAAATAAAACAAAAAAAAAGGAGGTTCTATATTATCAGATATTAAAAAATTAGAGGATATCATACCTATACAAAGAATAGTTTCTAGTGGAGATAATTATGATACTATTACACAACGTATGTTAACCGATGGAAGACAAGAATATAGCAAACAATCTCTTATAAATAAATTAGATAATGATATAATAAAAAGAGATAACATAATTAATATTTTAAATAAAGAAATAGATAAATTAAAAGAAGCTATATTAATACTAAATAGAGATATAGTAGATAAAGATAATGAATGTGAATTATTAGAAAATAAAGTAGTGTGCTTGATGTGTTTAGATAATGATAGAGATACATTATTAAATCCATGTAACCATTATGCTTTATGTAATAATTGTGCAAATCTATTAGATAATTGCCCCGTATGTCGTGTCCCTATTAATAATAGGATTAATATATACCATGTTTAAATAATATAAATAGTAATACCAAATATATAAAACAACAGAATATATAATAACATTTTTCATATTTTTTTTGATTTTCTTCTTCTTCATTTGGAATAAATTCTAGTAGTGAGTTTCGCATTGTTTATTTATTTATTTATTTATTTATTTATTCAAATTTATTATATTATATATAATAAATGGGTTTTGATGCAGACAATTTTAGAAAGTGGGCAAAGGGGGAGTTGGATGAAGCATGTAAGGCAGATCCGACCAGCGATGAATGTAAGAAAAAGAAATTGGGCGTAGCTACTCATAGGGAGATGGACTCTAAATTTATAGAAGGTGCTATTCAATGGGCAAATGATAATAACTTTACAGGGGAACCAGAAGAATTGGCGGCACAATATACAAAAGTGAAGATGAAGGAAAAGATGATAAGTATGGGCATCACCCTCGAAGATGAGGATACAAAGGCGGCTAAGTCTAAAGTAAAAGAGGGAAAAGATATGATGGAAGCTATATACCGTAAATGCACGGGTGTGAGTGGTCGTATATATAGAAATCAGTATAAGCTTAAGAATCCAAACCAACACAAAATGAGGCAGCGTGAATGTGATAATGCAATAAGAATGCATAAAAAAAGGGGTGGCCGTAAATCTCTTAAAAGAACTAAGAGAAGAGGTGGTCGCAAATCACTTAAAAGAACTAAGAGAATTGGTGGTCGCAAATCACTTAAAAGAACTAAGAGAATTGGTGGTCGCAAATCTCTTAAAAGAACTAAGATAAGGGGTGGTCGCAAATCTCTTAAAAGAACTAAGAGAAGAGGTGGCCGTGTATAATTATTATATTCTTATATTTATTTAATTTATATTTATATTATATATGGTATCTAAAAAAGCTAAAAAAGTGATTGCTATTAATTTTATTATTCTTTTATTAGGATTAATTGTTGGGTTTTCTATTTATGGATTTAAAAATAAAGGGTCTAAGAAAGGTAATAAAAAAGAAGCTAAAGCTGAAGAATTTGTACCGCAAGTTGCCTATGCTACCGCTCAAGCACAAACACAAGATGATCAAGATGATCAAGGTGATCAAGATGGTCAAGATGATCAAGCAGAAAAAGAAGCAGAAAAGGCTCGCCTAGCTAAAGAAGCAGCTGACCTTAAAGCAGAACAAGACCGTCTAGCTCAAAAAGTAGCTGACCGTAAAGCAGAGCAAGACCGTCTAGCTCAAGAAGCAGCTGACCTTAAAGCAGAACAAGACCGTCTAGCTCAAGAAGCAGCGGACCGTAAAGCAGAACAAGAAGCAGAAGTAGCTCGTCTTGCTCAAGAAGCAGCTGACCTTAAAGCAGAACAAGATCGTCTTGCTAAAGAAGCAGCGGACCGTAAAGCAGAACAAGAAGCAGAAGTAGCTCGTCTTGCTAAAGAAGCAGCTGACCTTAAAGCAGAAAAAGACCGCCTTGCTAAAGAAGCAGAATCAGCCCGTAAAGCAGAACAAGAAGCAGAAGTAGCTCGTCTTGCTAAAGAAGCAGCTGACCTTAAAGCAGAACAAGACCGTCTTGCTAAAGAAGCAGCTGACCTTAAAGCAGAAAAGGACCGTCTTGCTAAAGAAGTAGCTGACCGTAAAGCAGAACAAGAAGCAGAAGCTGCCCGTCTTGCTAAAGAAGCAGCTGACCTTAAAGCAGAACAAGAAGCAGAAGCTGCCCGTCTTGCTAAAGAAGTTCGCATTAAAGCAGAAAAGGCTCGCCTAGCTAAAGAAGCAGCGGACCGTTTAGCAGAACAAGAAGCAGAAGCTGCCCGTCTTGCAGAAGAAGTACCCGAAGGGGAGGACCTGTCCAAGGTTATATTTAGAAACCCTTTAAAAAAATCAAAATTTATAGGAATATGTTATGATATATCTCAGAGTATGGGGATGTTACTGACGCCACCACCATTACAGGGTCCAAGTGGTATTGCATATACAGATTTAAGAAATATGCTTAAAAGGACCGATGGTACCGCTGGCGCCGCCGGTCATTTTATGATACGTTTATTTGGAAACGTATCATTTAAGTTCAAAGGTGTACCAGATAAAATACCTATTAAAGATTATAAACGTGTTTTACCTCTTATAAAGGAATACTATAGAATATATCAGGAAAATTTATTTAAAGGGGTAGGCGCGGAGTCACTCAGGCTCATTCGGGACAGAGAGTGGGAGCAGGAGATTTCTAAAATACTTGAATCTACTGAGTGGACGATCCCCCGTCCAGGGAGTGCTATAGCCTTTCGCAGGCCATGGGACAATGGTGGTGAAGCAAGTTGTATTGAAGAATGTATTAAAGGGGGTTGTGATGAAATATATTTTTTAGGTGCCGGTGGTCATTACTATCCAAAACGTGCAGTAGAATTAGCAAAGCAGAAACGTATACCTATAAATACTATTGCGCTTTTTTCTACTAACCCCTATCATTCTTTGGAGCCTACTCTTGTTAAGGAAACAGAGGATATATTAAATCTTATTAGTACCGAAACAAATGGATACT